>Ga0256405_10000103_pt1 | contig 261521 bp, 210 predicted proteins | sample RumenRJG_02DNA_FD_189096 | JGI IMG/M metagenome (GOLD analysis project Ga0256405, IMG submission 189096) | Bovine rumen microbial communities from Lethbridge, Alberta, Canada - RJG_02 | ecosystem: Host-associated > Mammals > Digestive system > Stomach > Rumen | place: Canada: Alberta...
GGCAGAGTAAAGAAGATATTGAAAAGGAAATGGAACGCCGCATTGCAATGATGCCGGAAGAAGAAAAGCAATCTATGTCCAAGGCTGAGTTGAACCACAAAGTATATATGGAAGTGTGGGACGGCTCGGGAATAGAAGGCTGGTATGATTAAGTATAGTTTCGGGGATATTATTGGCAATTTTTTTACAAACTAAATTATTATGAGAGAAATTCATTTATATCAATGGGATGATAGATTGATTTGGTGCCCGAGTCAATGCTATTATTACTTCAAGGATAAAGAAGGGAATATAAAATGCATCTATTTGCGTTGGAGACATAATGATCCGTGGACAGCAGAGATAGCACCTCTTAACGAGAAGTTGGAGTTTGATTTTAATGCCCCATGGGAAAATCTTAATCCACCGTTCTTTAAGGACAGCGAATTGGACCAACTCAAAGAATGGTGTTTGAAACAGTCTAAAGTAAAAGATATGTTACAAACGAAAAGTTAAGGGCAGCTTCGGCTGCCTTTGATTTCGGCTTGCGAAGGTGTAAAAATTGACGAAAATAGAGTAAAAATTGCGCACGTGCCCTCTCGCGCTTGCGTATATGAAAAACTTTTTGTATCTTTGCACCCGAAAATGTAATTGGAATAAATAATTTAAACACCAAATAATATGGAAAAGAAGGAAAAAATAGTAGAGAAAGCAAAGAAGATTTCTAAGGGATGGTTGGAGTCGCTTAAGACTCAAGGAAGTATTGTAATTAACGATCCGGCTTTAGCATAATGCGATATCTCTTGGATACTCATATTCTGTTTTATTTTGTGGCGGACCATAGTAAATTAGACAGAGACGTAACTGCAATCTTGGAGGATGCAGATAATTTGTTATGTGTGAGTGCAGAAACGATTCGCGAGTTGATTGTAGCATATAAGAACAAAGGGTTTACGACCAAACGCTGGAAAAATTGCGAAGAGTTGATAAATAGTATAGAGAATGTGTATGGTGTGTCCATCTTGCCTTTGGATAAGCATATTATGCAAACTTATTCCGAACTAACTCTGAATGAGGCGCAGGGACATAAAGATCCATCGGATCATGTGATTATATCCCACGCCATCACATTAGGTTTGCCGCTTATCAGTAGCGACTCCCGCTTCGATTTCTACTGCAAACAGGGCTTGCAGTTGATATTTAACAAGAAATAAATTAAAAACTATAAATAACCAATTTTTTTGTTTAACTTTAAAAATTTAATGCTTATGAACAACAATTTCCAAATAGATATGAGTAGAATTGAGGAATTAGAGAGCAAGGAGTACTTGACTCCAGAAGAGTTTAGAGAACTTGGTCACTTTCGAATGTCGCAACTGATACAACCAAGAGTAGCATGCTGAATTATACGCAACAAGCGGCAGAAGATTTAGCGCTTATTCTCGCGGGATTGGTGTCTTTTCGGATAGGAGATGCACTTGATCCGTCTTTGACAGAAGAGCATGCTATTCTCATATATGATGATATAGCGGATCACATAGATACGATAGAGACACTCACTTACCATCGTGCAAATACATTTGCCGGCTTAGAGAGTTATGGTGAGTTTGTCTATACATACAAAAGAAATAGAACCAATTGGTATGCGTTCTATGACAAATGCGGGGATGGAGATTTCGTGGTGAATCGTATAACGAACAACTGGAATATTCTTTTGCCGCGATTATGATAAATATAGATAATATCGAAAATATTGACTAAAATAAATTATAAAAACCAATTTTTTTGTTTAACTTTAAAAATTTAATGCTTATGAAAAATTTAACATTCAAAGCAGCGATGTTGAACGACAGTCGAACGACGGTCAACCGACAGTCAACCGACGGTCAAAGCCAACGTCACTGCAAGCAAACCCCTCTATCGAAACGATGGAAGGTCTTAATGACGCTCGTCTTCCTCTTCACATTCGCCATCGGACAGATGTGGGGTGCAACGGAGACTATATTTTCAGCTTCTCCGAATTCATCTATAACAGCGGCTGTTACTCAAGGAAGTGCATCTATTGAAAGTCCTGTTGCCCTTACCAGTTCACAGGCAACGCTTTCGGGTGGAACAATGTATATGGTTAATACAGAGACTACTACCCGTACATACATAGCAACAAGTGAAGGACCTACTGGGGATAAGCGTAAATGTTTTAAAATTGAAGCGAACAAACAATTCTTTAAAGTTGTTTTGACGTCCGCTCTTGCTGAAGGAGATGAGATTAGTGCTGATCTTTATAAAAATAACGTGACCTTGTGGTTGTCTACTGCCACAAGTAGACCTTCTTCAGCCCCTACAGCTAAAGTTGAAGTAAGCAGTACTGCAACGTCATCAACATGGACTAAGTCCAAAACGTATACCGTAGCTAAAAATGATGGTATTTGCGGGGAAACTACGTTCTACATTTATAGAAACTCTAATAGTACATGTTTCAATAACTTCATTATAACTCGTACAACTTCTGGTGGGGATACTCCTCCTGCCTGTACAACACCTCCTATTGCATGGGAAACAGCACCTGCCAGTGCTTTCTCTAATGCAGATGATATGACAGCCTCTGTGTCTATTCCTAGCGGGCAAACGGTAACATGGACATCTTCGAATACCAGTGTAGCAACTGTTTCTAGTACTGGTGTAATCGATTATAAAGCCGTAGGAACTACTACTATTAAAGCAGAGTATACATATAGCGGTTCTGATTATTGCGAAGAGAAAGTATCTATTTCGAAGGAGATTACAGTTTCTGCTCCGATGACATATCACGCGATTAGTGGAACTCAAGAGATGTATGGCTTGTATACTCAAATCTTTAACAAGACAAGCTCAGTTGCTTCTGCATATTCTACTTGGGTGTCTAGTACAGGTTCTATGAGCGGTTCGGGCTCCTCTTATACTGCACCTGAAGGATGGCTCAGTGGTTCAAATAACGAGCCTGGATACGGATATTTTAGCATGACGAATGCGCAGACGGTGAAATTCTATGTGACTAATTGTACAAAAGTAGAATTCCTTCAAAAGGCAGGCGGATCTAGTCGCTCCATGACTCTTTCTGTTAAGAAGAATGATGTTGAGGTTTCTAGTGTAAAGCAAGAAAATAACTTAAATGGAGCTTTGGTATATAGCGGTTTGACCGCTACGGATAATTATGTCGTAACCATCACTGGGTCAGATGGAAATACTAACCGCGCATATCAGATGCGTTTTACAGCTGGTGAACTGCCAGATGCAACGAAATATACCGTTGGTGTAGAAGACAATAATCCTTGTGTGGCTGGTAGTGAGAGTGCAACGATCACATTGTCCGGAAGTCAATCGGGCGTTAGCTACCAGTTGTATAAGGACAATGCTGTTGTTGATGGTAAAGTTGTTGCCGGAACAGGTTCTGCTATTTCGTTCACAGGAATAGAGGTTGCCGGTACTTATACCGTTAAATCGGTAGCAAGTGCAACTTACAAAGAGACTGCGATGAATGGTTCTGCTGTAGTTACTCTGGCTGAGTCGCCGGTTATTACCACTCAACCGACAGCATCGCAGAAAGTGGCAGTTAATGCAGCTATATCGTTGAGTGTTGCGACAAGCACAGAAGGTGTAAGTTACCAGTGGTTCAAGATGACAGATCCTGCCGGTCCTGCTGTTGAAATAGATGGGGCAAAGAGTGCTACATTGAATGTTAATGCAGCTTCGACCGCAACGACGATTTATTACTATTGCGTCATCAGCAAGTCGGGCATGTGTTCTGTAGAGTCTGATTTAGCAGAAGTTATTACAAAGACCGGTTGTGAGACAGAGGAACTTGCAACTTCTACGATTACAGGCGCTACTACTGATAATCACTCAGGTTGCTCTACCACGATTAAGTTACAAGATGCGAATGGTAAACTCAATAGTGGAGCCTACTTTGAAATGAGTCTTAATGGCGGTTTCAAAGCAGGTGATGTTGTTACGGTCAATGTGAAAGCTAACGACATGGAGTCCGGTAAACTATACATGGTTTATGGTACTCATGAATCTTATTCCGGTTATCAGGTGCAAGATGGTCCTACGAATGGAAACACGGATGATATAGAGTTCATTATTCCGTCTGACATGGCTACTATTGGATTCTTGCGTAAAACTAATACCGGTGATGAAGAAAAAGAACAGAACCATGAGATTAAGAGCGTTAAGGTAGAGCGCGAGACTTGCTACTGTGTGAAACCGACAATCGGTACACAACCGGCTTCTTCGGCTATTTGTTCCGGTTTGACCGCTACATTGACGGTTGGTGGCATCACAGGCGGTGCAGCTCCTTATACCTACGCTTGGTATAATGGTGATGGAACTGCTGTTTCCGGTGGTTCAGGTGCTACTACTGCTTCCTATACAACCGCAGCTTTGGCAGCAAATGCATCGTATTACTGCGTAGTAAGTACTGCCGACGGATGTTCTGCTCAATCGAGCACAGCTGCTATCACGATTAAACCGGCAACAACGATTACCACTCAACCGGTAGATGCAGAAGCTTCTGTTGGTATTGCGCAGACCTTCTCTGTAGAGGCAACCGGTGCTGGTACATTGGAGTATCAGTGGCAAATTAAGAACGGTGAAAACTGGGATGATATTGCGAATGCAGATGAGGCAACTTATTCCGTAAGCAAAGACGCTGCCGGAGCATATCAATTCCGTTGCATTGTAAGCGGAGACTGCGGTGATGATGTAATTTCGAATGTAGTTACTTTGACCGTTTCTGCTGATATATTCACCGTTACCTATAACGCAAACGGTGGTACTTGCGCGACTCCTTCTGCAACATGGAGCGAGGGGGATGAAGCACTTGTTCTGCCGGCAGCAACAAAGACAAATTGGGACTTCATCGGTTGGTATGATGCAGCAACTGGTGGCAATAAGATTGCAAGTCCGTACACTCCGAGTGCTTCTATCGAGTTGTTCGCACACTATGTACCGAAACTTGTTCAGGCTATTTATAGCAACAGCTTCGATGCCTTCATTAAGAATCAGGCTGTAACTGTTTACTATATGGAAGGCGAGAGTGCTCCAACTTTGACTTCTATTAAGGTATTGGGTGTAGAGAATCCGACTTATGTAGATAATGGTTCGAACATTGTATTAACAGTTGACGAGGTTGCATATACCTTCCCTGTTACTAAGACGGCTGTTGCTCCTTATACGTATGTGAATGGAGATCCAATCACATTCGATGGTACGGAGACTTATATAAAGTCAGGTTATAATTTCAGTACAACAGCTGGAAAAGAAGGCTGGCGGTTCTCTAAGAACGATACCGATTGGAGTCGTGAAACTCCGGGTAATAACCGAATCTATTTCTTCATAGGAGCTGCAGAATCGATAACCTTGACGAGCGGCTGTTCAAGTGCTCGCGCTATGAAGGTATATCGTAATGGTACTCAAATCTTCGACGGCACAATGCCAAAGAATAGCTCGTCTCCTAACTATGTTACCTTAACCGGTTCTAATGCGCCTGCAATGTATGCTGTCGTTTCCAACCAAACTGATGGCGATGGTGCTATTAAAATAATGGCACTTGCTCCTTGGGTTCCTGTAACCGGAATTACGTTGAAAGAAGGAACAACGGCAATTACCAGCAAGGAGATTGCAGAGGGAGCTCAATTCACACTGACTGCTGAGGTTACTCCGGCTAACGCCTCGAATCCGAATATTGTTTGGGAGAGTGAGAATGCTGACATCGCAAGTGTTGCTGATGGTGTGGTAACCGGCGAGGCTTCCGGCGGCCCGGTGAACATTATTGCACGTTCGCAAGATGATAACACCATCTATGCAACCTGTGCAGTAACGGTAGCAGCTCCTTGTACTCCTTCTACCATTGAATGGAACGTAGAGCCGACTGATGGTGTAAAGGGTGGTAATGGTAGCGCTTCTGTAACCACGAACTATGCAGCAGGTTTGGAAGTTACAAGTAGCGACCCGACCGTAGCTTCTGTTTCGAACGATGGTGTGAATATCACTATTAACTACCTCAAGAAAGGTACGACGAAGATTACGGCAACCGTAGTAGGCGATGGTTCTAATTATTGCAACACTCCTGTTTCGGTAGAGAAGACTATTACCGTAGAACCGGATTGCCCGGCTGTAGGTAACTTATTCAGCCTTGAGTTCTTGTCGCCGACGGGTGATGATAAGACTTATACGGTAAATAAGAATAGTGATCCTGTACAGATTCAACCGGCTGCTGCTACGATCGCAAATGGTGAGGCTTACTTCCATACCGGAGCAAGTTCTGATGTGAATATTGTAGTAGAGGATGGCGAGTGTGCATTCCGTAGTTCCAACTCGAATAACTATATCAAGATTGAGTTTGAATGCCCGCTGCAAGTAGGTGATATTATTTCGTTCACTTCTTCCGTAAACCGCCAGTTGAATTTCTATAAGGATAATACCAGCGGAACAGCAGTGACGACTGTTTCTAAGAAGATTACGATAGTTTCTAACGAGCACGCTCTATATGGAGCTACGGTTCTTTGCATCAAGGGTGGTAACCAGGATTGTAAAGTTCAAACTATCAGCATCGACCGTCCGGCACAAATCACGCTGAATGGTAATGGTGGTAATATTGGTGACGAGACTTCGGTTGTCGTTCCTGCTATTGGTGCAACTCAGCTGCCGAACGCACGCAAGGCTGGTGACTTCTATTTCGTAGGCTGGTCGCTGGATCAGGAAGGCAATAACATGGTTGTTAATCCGTACACTCCGACGGCTACTACCGTAACTCTCTATGCACAATATGATGATTGTGTAACATCCGGTACGGTTTACAAGTTCGAGGTCGCTACCCGCGCAAGTGGTGTATATATCTTCGAGAATGGAACAAGCTTCCCGGCAAGTGCTGCGATGACAACGGATAATTATCTCTCTACTTTGGTAGGTGGTGATTTAACTGCTTCCGTAACCAGCAGTAGCGGTAATTATCAGAATATCTATATTGATAATTCTGGTGTGGCTGGTGTAACTGCATTTGTGACACAGAGCAGTTATGGTGTACTGACAATGGATCTTGGATGCCCGCTGAAGGCTGGTGATGTGATCCGTTACAATATTGTTTCGGATTCCGGCAAGAAGTTGACACTTAAGGACGACAATAGTCATAGTGTGAATATCTTCGGTAATAATGCGAATGAGGTTGACGAAATAAATGTTCCGGCCGACTTTGTGGGTGCAACTCAACTGACATTGAACTACAATGGTAGTGCATGCCGCATTGCTTCGTTCGAAGTTTATCGTCGTCCTGCAGTAACAGGAGTATCTCTGGCTGATGCTACAGTGGCAGTAGATGCAGTAGTTACTCCGGTGATGACTATTCTGCCTTCTGCAGAGGCTTATGTATCTGCGCAAGAGTGGAGTATTCTTGATGATCCGAATAAAGAAGTGGCTTCTATCAACGCTACGACAGGTGCTGTTACCGGTATCGCTGCCGGTACTGTAACCGTTCAGGTAAAACTGAATAACAACAATGCTTTGGTTGCAACCTGCCAAGTTGAGGTGATTGCAGAGTATAGCCAAGTAAGTATTGACAATAGTATTGTTTGGAATTTCGCAAATGCGTTAATCAATAATACTACTAATGCGGCTTTGGTTAGTACAGAAGAGTTGCTGTTAGCTAATGTTGAGAATGTTGTTAATAACCCGGTAACATTCAATTCGCAGGCATTGGTAGTTAAAGGTATTCGTGTCGACAAGGGCGGTTATACTCAGGCAGCTACGATTAAGTTCATTACTGACGTTCCCGGTTTCGTAAATGTAGAATTCTCGAACACGGGTAATGCTCCACGTCCAGATCGCTACTTGCTGGTTAACGGTGAGCGTACGACTTACAAGAGTGGTAACCAGACTCATGTAAACGCAAAGGGTATCTACGTGCCGGCAGGTGAAGTAGTCATCTCTTCTGAAATATATCAGAACGAGGAATACACAGCATCTACTTTGAACATCTTTAAGGTTGAGTTCATCAAGGGTCAAAACATGCGTACGTTGACTCCGGGTCGTATGGGTACATTCACGACGGCTTATAACGTGAAGATGTTCCATGGTGCAGACTTCTTTGTCCCGAACCAGACTTATTCGTTGGGCATTGAGTTTATCTCGGTTGACGAACTGAAGGCAGGTTATCCGTACTTCTTTGTAGCAAATGACAATGCTCTGCTCGTTGTTAACGAGGGTGATGCTGCTACTGAGGCTGCGGCTGATCATAGTGCAGACGGAACGCGTGGTATGGTAGGTTACCTCGGTACTGATCCGGTACGCGTAGATGTTCCGAATGGTGATGACTATGCTGTTGTAAAGAACAACCACCTCTACACTGCATACAACAACACCATGACTGCTGGTTACGCTTACTTCGACATGACGATCATTCGCACATTGGAATCGTTAGAGGCTAATAATACGAGTGGTGCACCGCGTCGCCGTATGACTGTAGGTTATGAGGCTCCGGCTGTTGTAACCGACATTGATAACCTCTCCGAAAGTGAACAACCGGTTAAGGTTATGATCGACGGTCAGTTGTTCATCATCCGTGGCGAAAAGATGTTCGACGCAACGGGAAGATTGGTAAAATAACACAAAATCGGTAAAAAGTACGGCAAAAATTTGCATATGTCAAAAATTTGCCGTACCTTTGCACCGAAATTTGAGAATTATGAAAAAAATGTATAAGGAACCAATTACAGAGGTAGCTCCGATTAAGGCAGAGAACTTAATGGGGGTACAGAACAATAGTATCATGCAAGGAAACAATGATACTAGTGGTGACATTGAGTAATTCCCTTCTTCGCGTACGTGCGTAAACGTTATTAGTTACGCGCGGAAGGACGAAAGAATCAAAGGCAGCTTACGGGCTGCCTTTGATTGTGTGTGTTAGTCCAAAATGGCCCAAAATGGGGCAAAAACCTTTTTTCTTTCGACTTTTTTCTTTTGTCTCTTGCGTATGTCAAAAAAAAGTTGTACCTTTGCAGCGTCAAAGGTAAAAAGGAAAGGAACATTACTATGAAAGCAGTTGTTTATAAAACAGAAGAGGAGCGTTTGGAAGCTCTGCGTAAGATGGTGGGTATGAGGAAGATTTGGGAAGCTCATATCCGTGAGTTGATGGCAAACCATCCTGAAATGCAAGTTGCGCAATGATTTTCATCCCTGCTGATAAGATAAACTTGCGAGCTCCTTATCGCGTTAAGCAAGTTGATGATAGTGTTTTTGCTTTTACAACAAAGCACGGGATTTCATATACAGCCAGTTTTGTTGCGGATGTGTCATTCTTTGATGAGGGCGTGTATCAGTTCTTTTTAACCAAAACGTCCGGTAAGAAAGGACGAAAGGATGATGATATATCTGAGACAGTAAAGGTGATCATTGAGGAGTTCTTTGCCCATGAAGAAGCGGTTATGTTGTATATCTGCGATACGGCAGATGGACGACAAGCCTCTCGTGATAGGTTGTTCCGTGCTTGGTTTTATTCATTCGAAGAAAGTGAATCTTTTACGTTACATACCGAAGGGATGATGATAGATAATGTACGCTATCTTTCCAGTATTCTCTTGCGGAATGATCATCCTCTTTATTTGCAGGTACTTGGTGCCTTCCATAATTTTACGATTGAGCATAATGAGGGATGAGCACATGTGCAAGATGCCGAATGTGAAAATAGGTATAAAGAACATGGATTTCACCTCGCGTAGAGGAAAGTTTTCTGTGTCATTGACCGACGGACGTGAAATTATCGTTCCGGTATCTATGTTCCCGGATATCCAACGTCTGTCGGTAAAACAGCGTAATGAATGGATGATTTTGGACGAACAGTATTTTTCTTTCGAGCATATGACGCGCATCTACTCTGTGCTTGATTTGCTGAAAGCAGCATAACAATATATAATCCCCAAATATGTATCCATCAATCAAGGCACAGATCCGCACCCGACAGCCGGAGCACCGAGTCGTGGAGGTATTATCGAGTAATTCCCTTCTTCGCGTACGTGCGTAAACGTTATTAGTTACGCGCGGAAGGACGAAAGAATCAAAGGCAGCTTACGGGCTGCCTTTGATTGTGTGTGTTAGTCCAAAATGGCCAAAAATGGGGCAATAAGACAAAAAATGAAAAAAAAACTTGCGTATGTCAAAAATAATCAGTAATTTTGCAGCGTCAAAGGTAAAAGGAAACGAAATGCCAAGTGCAGAAGTAGCAAATATGATACCGCAGTTGCAGGCTTATTTTAAGAATCAGCCTATAGAGTACGCATACCTATTTGGATCTTGTGCTCGAGGAGAAGAGACAAAGGATAGTGATGTGGATATTCTGTTCGCTCCAAAGAAGGAAGCATTCTTCTCTTTGCTGACATATGCACATATTCACCGGGAATTGGAAGAACTATTGCATCGAAAAGTAGATTTGGTAGCAGATGGAACACTCCGTCCTATGGCAGAAGAAACAGCACAAAGAGATAAAGTGAAGATTTATGAGAGAAGCCGTTCGTAACTTAGATAGATTGCTCCATATACAAGAATGTATGGATAATATACAAGAGTTTGTCGGAGATAAAACTTATGAAGAGTTCGTGGCAAACAAACTATTATTCTTCGCTGTGGTGAAGAATGTGGAGATTATCGGAGAAGCCGCCTATATGCTCACGAAAGAGTTTTGTGCAGAGCATCCAGATACTCCATGGAAGGATATAATTGGTATGCGTCATGTTTTAGTGCATGGTTATTACACAACAAGCAAGAACTTTATTTGGGCAACCATACAACAAGATTTACCGATTCTTCGTCCACAAATAGAGGCATATATTGCAGAAGAACAAGCGAAAAGGCAAAAACAATAAGAAAAACAGACAACTTGCGTTGCCTGTTTTTTGATTGCCGAGAAAGGAGGGAAGATTAGTCTTCGTTCTCCGTAGCTCCTTCTTCGAACGGAAGGGTGTCCTCCGGAAGAGTAGCGTCTTCGTCGATAGCTTCATCAGCGTCGATGATTTGCTCTTGGCGAGCGTCCTCTGCGTCAGCATCGTTGGATTTGTTGCTCTTCTTGGTGAACGCAACAGCCACAATGCTGAGGAAGACGATGATACCGATGAGCGTCCAGGTAGCTTTCTCCAAGAAGTCAGCTGTTTTCGGCGCACCCATCACCTGGTTTCCGCTCGAAAAGCCGGAAGCCAGACCTCCACCTTTACTATTCTGTACCAATACCAGCAGGATCAGCAAGATAGCGGCAATAATGATTAAAACAGTAATAAAAGTACTCATAATAATATTTACAATTTATTCATTTACCATGTACCATTTTTGGCGTATTTTCCAAAATCGGGTGCAAAGGTACAACAAAAATTGCATATATGCAAATTTTTTGGCAAAAAAAGCAATTAAATTTGCGTATATCGAAAAAAAGCAGTATCTTTGCACACTAATTGTGTGACATTTAGTCATAGAACTATGACTCAACAGGAATTATTGGCTATAAAACAGCGGTTCGGCATTATCGGACAAAGTCCGTTGCTGAATAGGGGGATAGAGATAGCGGTACAGGTAGCTCGTACCGATTTGAGTGTGTTGGTTACCGGTGAGTCGGGTGTGGGAAAAGAGCATTTCCCGAAGATCATTCACGCCTTCTCTTCACGCAAGCACGGTCCGTATTTTGCGGTGAACTGCGGTGCAATACCGGAAGGTACGATCGACAGTGAGCTTTTTGGCCACGAGAAGGGTGCGTTTACGGACGCGAAGAGTGAGCATAAGGGTTATTTCGAGATCGCTAACGGAGGTACGTTATTCTTGGACGAAGTGGGAGAACTGCCGTTGCAGACGCAGGTAAGACTGTTGCGCGTGTTGGAGACGGGTGAATTTCTGCGGATGGGTTCGAGTGAGGTACGGAAGACGAATGTGCGTGTGGTTGCGGCAACGAACCTGAATATGCGGCAGGCGATAGACGACGGACGGTTTAGAGAGGATCTGTATTACCGTTTGAACACGGTGGAGATCCGTGTGCCGGCATTGCGGGAACGGAAAGAAGATATACCGTTGCTGTTTAGGAAGTTCGCTTCGGATTTCTGTAACCGCTACCAGATGCCGCCGTTGTCGCTGAACGAAGAGGCGACGCGGTTGCTGCAAGAGAGTTACTGGCGCGGCAATATCCGTCAGTTAAAGAACACGGCGGAGCAGATCTGTGTCATCGAGATGGATCACCAGATCAATGCCGATACGTTGCGCAAATACTTACCGAAGGGCGAGAACCAGCAGGGCATTATACTGCGTAACCAGCCGCAGACGAACGGGAAAGACTACTCCCATGAGATTGGTCTGCTGTATAACATGGTGATGCAGAATAAGAAGGATATCGAAGCAATTAAAGAATCGCTTGGTAAAGGTGAGAGGTTATCGGTTATCGGTTATGGGAAAGAAGAGGAAACCGCTCAGCCGACGATTACGATTGCACAGCCGGAGATGGCGGCAAGGAAACATGTGGACGCAGACGATGCGGAGGATGTGGAGACGAGTTTAAGGGTAGAGGACAGCGAGAAGGAGTTGATCAAAAAAGCGCTGGAGGCTTCTGGCGGAAACAGGAAGGTTGCAGCAGATAAGCTCGGGTTCTCGGAAAGGACGTTGTACCGGAAGATAAAGGAATATGGATTATAGTTCGCATATAGAACTCATCGGAGTAACTCGCCCCATGCTCGACGGATTTTTGCGTACCCCTTCGCAAAAATACGCCTCCGAGTGAGTTTATATGCTGACAGAAGCAAAATAATAAATTGAAGATTGAAAAAATCATAGTATTGTTAGGAATTGCGCTGGTGATGAACGGGTGTTCGATCAGTTATAAGTTCAACGGCGCGAATATCAACTATCAGACGACAAAGTCGATCTCGATAGCGGATTTTCCGAACAATGCGGCGATGGTGAATCCGACCTTGAGTCCGTCCTTGACAGAAGGAATACGAGACTTGTTCTCCCGTCAGACGCGGTTGCAGATCTTGAGTAAGGGCGGAGACCTGGAATTGGAAGGTGAGATCGTGGGTTATGACATCTCGCAGGGTGCGATCTCGAAAGACGGTTATGCCACGGAGGGTAAGTTAACGATTCGTGTGGCGATTCATTTCACGAACAATATCTACCCGGAAGAGTCATTTGACAAGACCTATTCGGCGTATCAGACGTACGATGCGAGTCAATTGCTGAGTGATATACAGGATCAGTTATGCCAGATCATCGTGCAGGAAATTGCTGAAAATATATACAACGATACTGTGGCGAAGTGGTAGCCATTTCGCATTGGAAATTGGATATTGGAAATTGGATAATATATGAAAATTAAACAGATTTTAGCGTTGGGAATGGTAGCGGTGTTAGCTGCCGGTTGCGTGACGCAGAAGCGAATGACATACATGCGTGACGCGGATGCTGCGAAGGCGGAAGCGTTGAACGCAGCGTTTACATCGAAGAGTCATACCGTGATTCGTAACGGGGATGCGCTGACGATTTTTGTGTCCGCTTTGGATCAGGAAGCAGTGACTCCGTATAACTTACCGACGGCGATTTATGCAACACCGGGATCGAGAACGGTGCAGACAACGCCGATGTTGCAATATTACATCGTAGATGAGAAAGGCGATGTGACGATGCCGGTGTTGGGCGCTATTCATGTAGCGGGTCTGACGCGTGTGGAGGCGCAGGAAGCTATCCGTGCGTTGCTGGAGACGCAGGTGGTGAATCCGTCGGTGCAGGTGAACCTGATTAATGCCAAAGTGTCGGTGTTAGGTGAGGTGAATCGTCCGGGCTATGTAGCGATGACGGGCGATCGTTTGACTTTATTGGAAGCTTTGGCAGCAGCCGGCGACCTGACGCCTTACGGCAAGCGGGACGATGTGTTAGTGACGCGTGAAGTGGATGGAAAGATAGAGATGACGCGTGTTGACTTACGCAGTGCCGATCTGTATAACTCGCCGTTCTTTTACTTACAGCAGAACGATGTGGTCTATGTATCGCCGAACAAAGTGCGTGTGATAAGCAGTACGAATGCGGGTCTGTGGGTGAGCATTGTAGGTACGTTGGCCAGTACGGCAGCGGTAGTAGTGACGGTGTTGAAGTAGTAATGGCGAATGGTAAATGGCGAAAGGCGAATGGTTATGGAAAACAAGAATAGGAAAGAGAAAGAGATCGATATCCAACAATTGGTACGCGTGGCATGGGACCATAAATGGTGGTTTGTTATCGGTGTGGCAGTGATGATGCTGCTGGGTGTGCTGTATAATTTGCGTAAGACGCCTCAGTGGAAGACGGACGCGAAGATTATGTTACGCCAGAAGGACACGGATTCTCCGATCAGTTCGTTGTCGATGTTAGGCCTGTCGGCGAACACGGCTGCCGAGGATGAAGTGGCGGTACTGTCATCCCGTGGTCTGGTGTACCAGGCGGTGGATGTGCTGAACCTGTGGGACGATTGTTCCAAACGCTGCGGCTGGAAATGGGAAGGTGAGTTCATGCACCCGGCGTTGACGATCGACTATTCGTTACTGACGCAGGAGAATAAGGACAAGACGTTCACGGTGACGGTTAATCCGGACGATGAGGGATATCAGGTGAAGGTGAAGTTAGGCTTGTTCAACAGTTCATCGACCCATGTAGCGGATTTCAGTGAACCGGTGGAGACGAAAGTGGGTCTGCTGAAGATTCAGGCGAACCGTGTGCTGAGCAGTGACACGACGTACCGTGTGGGTCATAAGCGGAAGGAACTGGTAGTAGCCGGTTATTGCAAGAAAATCGGTATCTCGTTATACAAGAAAGAGTCGAATATCATTACGCTTTCGACCACTTCGACGAATCCGGATCGGGATAAGGCATTGTTGTTCCAGTTGATCGAGCAGTATAACCTGAACGCGATCATGGACAAGAATATGATTGCGACGAACACGGCGGCGTTTATCGAGGAGCGTCTGAATATTATCACGGAGGAGTTGAGCGATGCCGAAGAGGCTGTTTCGACGTACAAAGAGCAGAATAACATCGCAGACCTGCAGACGCAGGCCAGTCTGTTCCTGCAGGCGAACAGCGTGGAGCAACGCGAGATGGCGGAGATCGAGACGCAGTTGAGTCTGATCGAATATGTGGATGAGTTTTTAAAAGACACCTCGAAGAAAGAGAACCTGATTCCTTCGAATATCGGTGTGACGGATGCCTCATTGGCAGGAAGCCTGAACGAGTACAACTCGTTGCAGTTGCAGCGGATGCGTATCCAGCGAACCGCGACGGAGGATAACCCGGTGCTGGAGCAGATGAGTGCGCAGTTGGCTTCGATGCGGCAGAATATCATTGCGACGATCGGTTCGGTTCGTGAGAGCCTGCAGATCCGTAAACGCAGTCTGGAGATTCAGGAAAACCGTTACAACAGCCAGATCCGGAATGCGCCGGAACAGCAGCGGGAGTACCTGCGCGTTGTTCGTCAGCAGCAGATGAAAGAGAGCCTGTATCTGTACCTGTTCCAGAAACGCGAAGAGAACGCACTGATGTTAGCGGCTACAGCGATGCCGGCGAAGATCATCGATATGCCGGAGAAAGACGTGCTGAGTCAGACGCCGAAGATGCGGAAGACCTTATTCCTCTGTTTCATCCTGGGGTTGCTTTTCCCGGCCGGTTTGATCTATGTGAGAAAGTTGTTTAACAACAAGATCGATGATGAGAAGGAGTTTGAGCGGAATGTGAAAGCACCGCTGTTAGGTAATCTGGTAAAGAACTCCCGTAACGCGCATATTGCGATCCATGAAGGTGAGGCAACGGTATCAGCGGAGTTGTTCCGACTGATCCGTACGAACCTGAAGTTTGTCATTCCGGCGAATACGAAGAGTCCGGTGGTGCTGGTGACAAGTTGCATCAACGGTGACGGTAAGTCGTACGTATCGAGTAACACGGCGCTGTCGCTGGCGATGTTAGGCAAGAAAGTGGTGCTGGTAGGCATGGATATCCGCAAACCGATGTTAGCAACCTATTTCAATTTGAACACGAAGGGCCATCTGACGGATTACCTGGCAGAACCGGAAGTGGAGCTGGACGATATCATCGTTCCGAGTGGTGAGCATAAGAATTTGGATCTGATTCCTTGCGGTGTGATTCCGCCGAACCCGGCTGAGTTACTGCAGACGGAGCGGGTGGATCAGTTGTTTGAAGAGTTACGCAAGCGGTACGATTATATCATCGTGGACACGGCGCCGGTGGCTTTGGTAAGTGATACGTATCAGTTGGACCGTGTGGCGGATGTGACGCTGTTTGTGGTTCGGTACAAGTACACGCCGAGTGAGATGGTGGACTATATCAACGATGTGATCGAGCAGAAACGGATGCATAACGTGGCATGCGTGCTCAACGGCGTGAAAACCAGCAGAACCGGTTACGGTTACGGCTACGGATACGGTAAGAAAAAATGATCGTTTGTGTAGCAGAGAAACCGTCTGTCGGAGCGTATATTGCGAATGTGTTGGGAGCCAACAAACGCTGCGACGGATATTTTGAAGGGAACGGGTACTGGGTGACCTGGACCTTCGGTCATCTCTGTGCACTGTTGGATCCACACGAATATACGGAGCAGTGGAAAGGGTGGAACCTGAGTTCACTGCCGATGATTCCGCAGCGTTTTTCGATTAAGGTGAGTGGTGACGAAGGGGTGCATAAGCAGTTCAATGTCATCAAGAACCTGATCGAGCAAGCCGATGAGGTGATTAACTGCGGTGATGCCGGTCAGGAAGGAGAGTTGATCCAGCGGTGGGTGTATCAGAAGGCGGGATGCAAGTGTCCGGTGAAACGTCTGTGGGTGAACTCATTGACAGAAGAAGCGATCAAGGACGGTTTTCAGAAGCTGAAAGACCAATCGGAATATCAGCATCTGTACGAAGCAGGGTTGATGCGTGCGATCGGCGATTGGCTGTTAGGCATGAACGCTACGCGTGCGTATACTATAAGGTACGCGAAAGGCACGGGAAAGAACCGGCAGGTGTTATCGGTAGGCCGTGTGCAGACGCCGACGCTGGCGCTGGTGGTAAAACGACAGGCCGAGATCGAGCATTTTGTGCCGAAGACCTATTGGGAGTTAAAAACCAATTACCGGGATACGCTGTTCAGTGCCCAGATTCCGGTGGAGGACGGGGAGTATGCGATCACGAGTGAAGAGCAGGGGCAGGCGCTGGTGGATAGCATCAAGGATGAGCCGCTGACGATCACGAGTGTGGAGAAGAAGAAGGGGCTGGAGTATGCGCCGAAGCTGTATGACCTGACATCCCTGCAAGTCGATTGCAATAAGAAGTATGGTTTTTCTGCAGAGCAGACGCTGCAGCTGATACAGTCGCTGTATGAGAAACGGCTGACGACCTATCCCCGTGTGGATACGACTTATCTGAGTGACGATATCTATCCGAAGGTGCCGGGAACGCTGAACGGGATCAAGGATTATTTTCCGTCTGTAGCACCGCTGATCGGCGCGAAGCTGCCCAAGTCGAAGAAGGTTTTTGACAACAGCAAGGTGACGGACCACCATGCCATTATTCCTACGGGCCAACGGCCGGATGGAATGACGGCAGACGAGAAGAAAGTGTATGATCTGGTGGCACTGCATTTCATTGCCGTTTTCTATCCTGAGTGCGAGGTGAGTAACACGACGGTGCTGGCCAAGGCAGGTGAGATCGATTTTAAGGTGACCGGTCGAGAGGTGATCAAGCCGGGATGGCGGGTTGTGTTTGACGACAAGGACGATAAGGATGAACGGGCGAATGGCGAAGAGGAGAATGCCAAATCGTTGCCGGCGTTTGTGAAAGGCGAGAGTGGGGAGCATGTGCCGGTACTGAAAGAGAAGACGACCACACCGCCAAAATATTATACCGAGGCGACTTTATTGCGTGCCATGGAGACAGCCGGTAAGACGGTGGAGAACGAGGAGTTGCGGGATGCGATGAAGGAGAACGGTATCGGCAGACCTTCTACGCGTGCTGCGATCATCGAGAAACTGTATCAGCGCAAGTATATCGTGAAGCAGGGCAAGAGTCTGCGTGCGACGGATATCGGTATCGATTTGATACACACGATCATCTCGCCGCTGCTGAAATCGGCGGAGTTGACGGGTCTTTGGGAGAAGAAATTGCGGGAGATCGAACGCGGCGAATATACGGCGCAGGATTTCCTGAATGAGTTGAAGGAGATGACGACCGGCGTGGTACGGGATGTGAAGAGCAATAAGGCCGGTATGCTTTGTCCGGTGTGCCGGCAAGGTTTGGTGATACGCGGTAATACAAGGTACGGCTGTTCCCGTTGGAGGGAAGGATGCAATTATGCAGAAGCATTTTAGATGTTTGATTTAAGATTTTAGATTGAAGATTTAAGATTTGCAAAGTATAGTTAGCAAAAAAGTGTATATGTGCACAATTTACGTCAATTTTTCCACATAGAAATAGTGTTTTATGTGTACCTTTGCACCGAAAATGAACAAGCAAACTCATTTAACAACAAATCAAATACAAAAAAAACTCTTTATGAAACTGAATCTCAGTGTATTCCGTACCATGGTGCTCAGTGCGATGCTGTTTGTCGGCATGGCTGTTCAGGCACGTGTGATCAGCGGAACAGTGACGGACCAGACGGGTGAGACGGTTATCTCGGCCACCATCATGGTTCAGGGTACCACAATCGGTACCGTAACGGATTTCGACGGTAATTATACGCTCGATGTGCCGGAAGATGCGAAAGTGTTGGTTTTCTCTTACGTCGGAATGAAGACGCAGGAGTTGGCGATCACGGGCGATGTAATGAATGTAGTGCTTGCTGATGAAAGCGAGATCCTGGAAGAAGTAGTCGTTACCGGTTACGGAACGACCAAGAAACGCGATGTGGTTACTTCCGTCGCTTCGGTAAGTGCAGACCAGATCAAGGACATTCCGGTTGCATCTGCCAGTGAGGCATTGCAAGGAAAGTTAGCCGGTGTTTCGGTTATCAATACGGAAGGAAGTCCGGATGCCGATGTGAAGATCCGTGTTCGTGGCGGTACCTCGTTGACGCAAAGCAACGACCCGTTGTATATCGTGGACGGTATGCCGGTTAGTTCGATTTCTGATATCGCGCCGAGTGATATTGCTTCGATGGACGTGTTGAAAGACGCTGCGGCTACGGCTATCTACGGTGCGCAGGGTGCTAACGGCGTTATCATCATTACTACGAAGGATGCTGATTCCGACGATGACAAGATGTCGTTCCATGTGGACTATTCGGGTTTTGTCGGATGGAAGAAGATTGCCAAGAAATACGATGTAATGGATCCCCGTGATTTCGCGTTGATGCAGTATGAATGGGCTTCGATGAAGTACAACACCACCGATCCGGGTAACTCCGATTTGCGTGGTCAGTTCTACGCTTATTTCGATCCGTTGTACAATAGTACAAAGTATAAAGATCCGGCAGAGATTGAGACCACTCCGATCGCTACGTTGCTGGATCAGTACGATGACCGTACATTGCACGATTTCGTCGATTGGCAGGATCGTACTTTCGGCCGTACGGGTTTCAACTCGAATCAATCGGTTAGTCTGAGCGGTGGTAACAAGAATGCGAACTTTACGCTTTCTTACAACCGCATTGACGACAAGGCGATCATGGAGCAGTCGAACTACACCCGTAATAATATCTCGGGAAAGGCGAAGTTCAAACCGTTTAAGAACTTCACAATCGGTTTCACTACCCGTTATACGCAAACGGATGTGTTAGGCTCGGGTTCGAACGCTATTAAGGATAACGGTACCTCGACGGAGAGCCGTCTGCGTAACTGCGTGGTTTATACTCCTACGACCTTGCTTGCGAAAGATGACGGAACAGGAGATGAGGATGAGACCTTCGGTTCGCTGTATGACCCGATCACGACGATTCGTGATAACTACAAGCTCAAGATGGATAAGAAATGGAATATCCAGGGTTACATGAGTTATAAGTTTGCGAAACACTTCACGGCACGTGTGGACTTAGGTTACGAGAGCCGTCATATTCGCACGAACCGTTACTACGGTCCGACTACCTATTTCTCCCGTAACACCGGTCGTCCGGGAATCGCTGGAGGAACGGCGCAGATTGAGGTAGCTGATCAATACGCAACGACCTTGACGAACCACAACACCTTGGAGTGGAAGCAGACCTTTGCCAACAACCATAACGTAAGTGTTTTGGTAGGTGAAGAGACAGTGATTCGTAAGGGATCTACGCAGACGGAATTAGGTTTTGGCTACAAGGGAAGCTACGATGCGCTGACAGGTGAGATCTTCAATTACATGGGTCAGGCAGCTTATTCTGAGTTTACAAACTATATCAATCCGCGTGATAACCAGTTATCATTCCTGGCACGTGCCAACTATGATTATAAGGGACGTTATTATATCACCGGTACGTTCCGTGCCGACTGTTCGACTCGTTTCGTGAAGGGTCACCAATGGGGTTACTTCCCTTCGGGTGCGGTTGCTTGGCGTATGTCGGACGAAGAATGGATGGAAGATGCAGCAGGTTGGTTGAGTAACTTGAAACTGCGTCTGTCTGTCGGTGTGGCCGGTAACAACAATGTGGATCTGGGATATCTTCACCCGGATTTCCTGTCGCAGCAGATGACCTATTTCGATATGGGAACGGGAACGAGTAACATCCTGGTAGTAGGCGGAAGCGAGAAGATTGCCGCTAACCCGAATCTGAAATGGGAGACGACGATTACCCGTAACTTCGGTATCGATTACGGTTTCTTCAACGAGCGTTTGACCGGTACGATTGATCTGTATTGGAACACGACCAAGGATCTGATCATTCGTCAAAACATGCCGGCGCGTTATAACTATCAATATCAGAATATCGGCTCTACCCGGAATATGGGTATGGAGTTCTCCATTAAGGGTATCATCCTGGATAAGAAATCGAAGAGTCTGAGTTATAACTTGAGTGTGGACGCCAATATCTCGTTCAACAAGACGCGCGTAGAAGATCTGGGTAACATGACCAAGATGTTGGCGCAGACCAGTTGCTTCGGTTCTTCGGAGTACCTGACCACGGCTGAGTTCCTGCTGGAGGTAGGACAACCGGTAGGTAACGTGTTGGGTTATGAGACCGATGGTTATTATACCGCTGCGGATTTCCAGAGTTATGCGACATCCACCCATTCGTGGGGCTTGGCAGCGGGTGTACCTAACTACGGAGACGGATTCTTGAGCAACAAGCCGGTTCCGGGATCGATTAAGTTCAAAGACCAGAACGGCGACGGTGTGATTGACGAGAAGGATAAAGTGATCTTGGGTAACACGGTTCCGACGCACAGCGGTGGTTTCAATATCAACTTCAATATCGGCGGAGACAAATGGGGTAAGTTTGACTTAGCTGCCAACTTCACGTTTGCTTTCGGCAACCAGATTTTGAACCTTTCCAAGATGGAGTACACAACGGTGACGGAGAAGACGAAGATGCGTAACTTGATTACCGATATGAGTTTCAACAACCGCTATTCGCTCTATTCGAATCAAGGTCAGTACATGCCGGATTATTATGCAACCAGTGCACTGATGTTCGGTGACGCTTATACTGCTTTTGCACAGCAGATTGACCAGTTCAATATCGACAAGGGTGCGAACACATACAGTCCGATTATGTCGCATTATCTGGTAACAGACCAATGCATGGAGGACGGTTCTTTCCTGCGTCTGAACCAGTTGACACTCGGTTACTCGCTGCCGAAAGTATGGATGGAGAAGACGAAAGTGATCAGCAATATCCGCGTGTATGTACAGGGTACGAATCTCTTCTGCGCAACGAAGTACAGCGGTTTGGATCCGGAAGTAGATACGCGTTCGAGCAAGAACCCGTTGACTCCGGGTGTGGACTTCTCCGCTTATCCGAAGAGCCGCGGTATCAATGTAGGTTTAAATATCCAATTCTAACCATCGTAAATATACATTATTATGAAAGCAAAATATTTCATTTTAGGTGCACTTGCACTTACTTTGGTAGCCTGCGAGAAAGGATTCTTCGAGACAGAGTCTCCTTCGGCAATGGATGAAGCGGTGTTCAAGTCAGCTGACCTGACCCAACAAGCCATTGGTGCTATCTACAACTGTTTCGGCGAGGATAAGTCGTTCCGTAACCGTCTTTGCGGTGGTTATGTAGCACTGAACACCGATATCGAGCACTGCTCCAAGTCGGAGGATGCAGAATATGCGGCCTATAACATGACCGGCGGTACGGGTAACCTCTCTACTTCGAACGGTAAGGATCCTTGGGCTTATCTGAACTCAGCGATCGAGCGTGCGAATGTAGTAGTGGACGGAATCCGTCAACACTCCGACACCACGGAAGCAACTTTCAAGTACCTGTTAGGTGAAGCGTTAACTCTTCGTGCCTTCTGCTATTTGGAGATGGTTAAGTTATGGGGTGACGTGCCGGCAAGTTTTGAGAGTTTCAACGGATATAACCCGGAAGTGTTGTACACTAAGAAGCAGGATCGTAACGTGGTGTATGAGCAGTTGCGTCTTGACCTCAAAGAGGCAGCGCGTCTGATGCCGTGGTCTGCTCAATGTCCGGGTAGCGCATCTAACTACACCGGTCGTCCGAGTAAGGCATTGGCGTTCGGTTTGCTGGCTCGTCTGGACTTGATGTATGCCGGTTTGGCTATGCGTCCGGATGTGTTCACCGAAGGTGGTACTTCCGCTTGCTCCATTCAGTATAATGTGAAAGATCCGGATAAGCGTCAGGAACTCTATCAAGAGGCTGTATGGGCTTGTGCGCAGATCATCAAACAAGAGGATTATAAGTTCAAACCGAAGTTTGAGGATGTGTTCAAAGATCTGTGTCAAGATGTGACCGACTATTCGAAATCGGAGTGGATCTGGGCATTGCCGTTCCTGGACGGTGCTCGTGGCCAAGTACTGGCGTTGACAGGCAACAAGATGTCTACCAACTGTGCCGGCGCATTGATCAACACCATCTCCTACGGTGCCGGAAACAACAACAATGCCAAGACGCAAGCTATGATCGAGATCGTGCCGACGTTCTATTATGCGTACGACAAAGCGGACAAACGTCGTGATATTACGATTCTTCCTTGGACCTGGGAGTACGATAACGGTGAAGGTACCGGATCGTCTTATACAGACGTAGTCTTCCCGGGTGTTGCTGCAACGGATAAGAAGGTATATCAAAAACAATCAAATGCAAGTCAGATGTATCTCGGTAAGCTGCGTGTAGAATGGATGGCTCGTAGTTACTCGTCCAATGAGGACTGTATCGATATGCCGGTGCTGCGTTATACGGATGTGCTGATGATGTTTGCTGAGGCGGCGATTGGTTCGAAAGAAGGCAATGCACCGAGTGAGTTGTACGGTATCTCCGCACAGGATTGTATGGATAAGGTACGTGCGCGTGCAGGCCTGCCTTCCGTACCCGTTACTTTTGAGAATATCGTGAATGAGCGTGCGTTTGAGTTCTGCGGAGAGAACCTCCGTAAGTATGACTTGATGCGTTGGGGTATCCTTAAGGAGCGTCTGGAAGCAGCGCAGGCAGCTGTGTATGACTTGCAGGCAGGAGCAGGTGCTTATGCAGGTCGTCCGGATTCCGTATATTTCCACTATACGCGTAACGATGATTTTGCGCAGAACGGTGCCGCTTATGTGTTTGACCGTTTCATTGGTTTGGATCTTGATGCAGCTCGCCCGGCTGAGTTTGACAAAGAGAACGGTTGGGTAGTTAAGTCGTTCTTTGATAAGGATGAAGTGCCGGTGATCACAACGGAGAACTGGTATCTCTTCAAACCGGGCACGAACATTGATATGCATCAATACTGGCCGATTTTCGATGTGAATATTTCCGCATCTAACGGAACCCTTTGGAATGACTACGAATATTAAAATAGCGTCGTTATTGCTTGGTCTCATCCTCTGCCTCCCTGCTTGTGGAGGCGGAGAGGATGAGCCGAAGCCTACCACTAAGGTGCCGGCTTTTCCGGGTGCTGACGGTGGAGGTAAATATGTGACGGGTGGTCGTGAAGGTCTTGTAGTGCATGTGACTACGTTGGAGGATGCACGAGATAAGTCCACCGGTCAACCAAAGGTTGGTACCTTGCGTAAGGCGTTGCAGATGGATGGTACTCGGACAGTGGTGTTCGATGTGTCCGGAACGATCAACCTGACCAGCCAACTGGAAGTAACCGCCGGAAACCTCACCATCGCCGGTCAGACGGCACCGGGTGACGGTATCTGTATCGCAGGTTATCCGGTGGTGGTAAAAGCCAGCAATGTGATCATTCGTTTTCTGCGTTTCCGCATGGGAGACCAGAACAAAGTGGAAGGCGATGCGTTGTCTATCAATGACCATTCGAACATCATCGTGGACCACTGCTCATTCTCTTGGAGTACGGACGAGTGCGTGAGTTGTTACGGCAATACCGATTTTACGTTGCAGTATTGTTTTATCACAGAGAGTCTGCGTCGGTCGGTGCACGTGAAGGGCAACCACGGCTACGGAGGTATCTGGGGAGGCAAGAATGCGTCGTTCCATCATAACCTGCTGGCGCACCACGACAGCCGTAATCCGAGATTTGACCATTCGTATGTGAATAACAAGTGTTTTGGTCCGATTGACTACGTCAATAACGTGGTGTATAACTGGGGCGGAAACTCCACCTATGGAGGTGAAGGTTACACGCAAGCGCGTAAAATCAATATGGTGAATAACTACTATAAGTACGGCCCGGTTACGAGTAAAAAGAACCGATTGGTAGATCCGACCGTCAGTTGTGAATTCTGCTCCGATGGACACACATTGATACCGGGGAAGTTCTGGTTGGAAGGGAACTATATGTACGGTTATGCAGACGTGACTTCGGATAACTGGAAGGGTTCTACACAAACCGGCAGTAACGTCAAAGCGACGGCGCGTTGGACAGAGGGGTTGACCGCATTGGAGAACGAACAAAGTGCTGAAGCGGCTTTTGAGACCGTGCTGACGAAGGCCGGTTGTTCCCATCACAGAGATGCGATTGATGCCCGTATCGTCAATGAGGTGCGGAATGGCAGTTATACCTATACCGGTTCGAACGGTTCTACGAAGGGACTGATTGATTCTCCTTCGGACGTAGGAGGATATCCTGCTATTGCTGAGACCCATCGTGCCGATGACTACGATACCGATTTGGATGGTATGCCGGACGCATGGGAGGATGAGCATGGCTTGGATAAAAATGCATCCGCTGACGGAAAAACTTATACGCTGGATAAGAATTATACCAACTTAGAGGTGTACCTCAACAGTTTGGTACAGGATTTGTTCTAAGAACATAAAAATTGGCAATTATGAAAAAACTGATGCTTTCTATCTTGGCGCTGGTCAGCGTAGCGGCTATGGCGCAGACGAAGTACTCGCACTATTATACCAACTTGCCGTGTGCAGTGGAAGAAGTGCAAGAAGTCGTGATACCTGAATATACGGTGACCTTAACCGATTTCGGAGCCGTAGGTGACGGTGTTACGGATTGTTCTGAAGCTTTTGAAGCGGCTCTTAAGCATCTTAAGAAACAAGGTGGCGGACACCTCATCGTGCCGAACGGAACATGGTTGACCGGTCCGATTAAGTTGATCAGTAACTTCGATCTGCACTTGGAAGATCAGGCAACGATTCTCTTCTCGAACAACAAGGAACTGTACGTTCAGAAATCCGATACGCTTCGTGACGGAAGTAAGAAATGTCACGCTTGCGTCTATGGTTCGAAACTGGAGAATGTAGCTATTACCGGTTACGGAACGCTGGACGGACAGGGAATCTACTGGCGTCCGGTGAAGCAGAAGAAAGTGAGCGAAGAGCAATGGGAAGAGTTGCTGGCAATGGGTGGTAAAGTGCTGGCAGACGGCAACAGCAAGAATTGGAAGATCTGGTATCCGTTTGGTCTCAAGAAGGAGTATAACGTGCCCAATATCGCTTCGGATGCGATTATCCAAGAGAAGATGCGACCGCATCTGGTGAATATCACCGATTCGAAGAACGTGCTGGTGGAGCATGTGCATTTGTTGAACTCCCCTAAGTTCCACTTGGTGCCGACGCGTATCCAAAACCTGATCATCGATGGAGTGAACATCCGTTGTCCGCATTGGGCGCAGAACGGTGACGCGATGGATCCGGGAAATGTGCAGGTGGCTCTGATCGTGAACTGTAATATCTCTTGCGGTGACGACGGTATCTGTATGAAAGGCGGTGTGGGTCAGAAAGGTGTAGATGCCGGACCGCAACGTGATTTCCTGATTTGCAACGATACCGTTTACCATGCGCACGGTGGCTTTGTTATCGGTTCCGAGTTCAGTGGCGGTATGCAGCGGCTGGTAGTCAAAGACTGCCGTTTCGAAGGCACGGAGATCGGTTGCCGTTTCAAATCAGCGCCGGGTCGTGGCGGTTGGTGCGAAGATATCTACTGCTATGACATCATCATGAAGGATATCGTCGAGGCGGCATTCCTGATTCAGTCCGGTTATGCGGATAAAGGAGCCGGCGTCAGTGCAACCGACAAGGATAACAAGGAGACGTTCTTCCCCGATTGGTCGAATATCACATTCCGCAATATCACCTGTGTAGGATCGAAGCAGGCGGTGGATATTCAGGGACTGAAGGGCAAACCGGTTCATAACATCCTTTTTGACCAGGTGACGGTTATCGGCAATAAGAACGGTATCAAGATGGAATGGGCGGAAGACATCAAGTTTGTGAACTGCCAGATCAACCCCAAACCCATGCCTATTACAGAATATAAAAAGATTAAAAATGTCCTCTACAACGGGAAAGATCCTGATGCAGCGGAATGATTAATCCTTATTAACCATTTTATATTAACAATTTTAAAAATTCAACAATTATGAAGAAATTTTTTCTCTTCGCAGCTGCCGTTGTTGCAGCAATGACAATTAACGCACAGGTTTATGACCTCGCAGCGATGAACTTCGCTGAGGCAGATCTGACTGTAGTTAATGGTACTATTACCGACAACGCTTCTAAGAGCTATTTCGAGGTAAAGAACAATGAAGGTGAGACCGTAGAGTTGTCTATCGCTCAATTGCCGAACATTAAGTTCACGTACAAGAACTCGGCAGTAAAGACCGCGTTTAAGGTATATTACATTACCGAAGGTGTTAACGCAAAAGGTAAAATCCAGATGGATGGTAACCAACGTGACATTACTTTAACCAATGTAAATGTTGGTGACGTTATTACGCTTTATGTAAATTCGAAGGGTGATACTGGAGCTCAGTTCGCAGATGGTGACAAGGGTACCGCTTTCACAGGTGCTGTTGCTGTTAATCCTAACGCAACCGGTATCGCAACTGCTCTTCCTGGCAAGTCAAACGAGACCGAGCCTTATGAGATTAAGGTACAGGCTATTGCTTCGACGGTTATCATCCGTGAGACCGCAGGTGGTTATATCCTCCACAAGATCCAGATAGGTGAACTGCAAGGTATCGACAACACCAACGCTGCTGTTAAGGTTGAGAAGTTCTATCGTGATGGTCAACTCATCATCCGTAAGAACGGTGTAGAGTACAACGCTCTGGGTGTACAGCTCTAATGTGCTGTTTGGAACAGGATCATCACGGGACCATCTCCCGAGAACCTTACTTCCAGAACAAAACGAAGGCTCGCGAAAGCGGGCCTTTTTTTCTGCCACTCAGTAGGGGGTAAGTACTGGTTAAGTACTGATTAAGTAGTGGTCAAGTACTGTTCAGAAATTTTTAGAGCTGCATTGATACCATCCAAAGCACTGCTGGTAATACCCCCTGCGTAGCCGGCTCCTTCACCGCAAGGATAGAGGTTCGGTGTGCTTAGCGACTGCAGCGTCTCCGGATCACGTGGAATGCGCACGGCACTGCTGCTTCTGCTTTCTACACCGAGTATAACCGCATCGTTCGTCAGGAATCCCGGGTACTTGCGATCGAAATCACGGAATCCTTGCTGTAAGCGTTTGCCTATATGCGCCGGTAACCATTGGTCTAACCGACTCGGCACGATACCGGGCAGGTAGCTGCATGCCGGCAGATCTTTGGAAGCCCGTCCTTCTACAAAATCTTTCATCCGCTGTGCCGGTGCTGCTGCAGAATTTTCCAATTTCAAATTTCCAATTTCCAATGAGCGTGCTTGCTCCCATGCAAGCCGCTCCAGTTTTTCCTGAAACGCTAATCCACGTAAGGGATCATCGCCGGGTATATCTTCGGGATTGATCTGCACCACCATCCCGGAATTGGCATAAGGCGAGTTACGATGAGAAGCGGACATCCCGTTCACCACACAACTGCCTGCTTCGCTTCCTGCAGGCACGATATGTCCACCGGGACACATACAGAACGAATAGACGCCTCGTCCATCCACTTGCGTCACAAGCGAGTAGGAGGCATTGCCGACGTACTCAATAAGTTCTGAATCCTGACGGCTGATGGCTGATGGCTTAAGATGGTACATGAGTTTGTTGATAAGCGCCTGCGGATGTTCCGCACGAACCCCCATCGCAAAACCCTTCGTCTCTAACGTCACACCTTCAGCGGCTAACATTCGATAGGTATCATGTGCCGAATGGCCGATGGCCAAGATTAAAGGTGAAAGTTGAAAGTTGAAAGTTGAAAGGCTCTCAACTTTAGTCTCAAAATGTATTTCTCCTCCTTTTTCGAGAATCGTCTCGCGCATTCGCTTGATGATACCGGGTAATTTATCGCTGCCGATATGTGCATGGGCTTCGTAGAGCACCGTATCCGGAGCACCGAAATAATGGAAGAGTTCCATGACGCGTTGCATGTTTCCCCGTTTCTTAGAGCGTGAGAACAGTTTGCCGTCCGAAAACGTACCGGCTCCGCCTTCGCCGAAACAGTAGTTCGATTCCGGATTCAGTCCCTCGTTCCGGTTGAGTAAGGCAATATCGCGTTTGCGTTCACTGACTTCTTTTCCCCGTTCATAGATGATCGGCTTAATGCCGTGTTCCAACAGCGTCAAAGCGGCAAATAATCCCGCCGGACCGGCACCGATGATGATGGCGGACTTTGTTGCCTTATGCACATCTTGGAACACAGGCGGTTCGTAGAGTGGAATAGGGGCATCTTTGGGGATAGGATTTCCCTTGTCATCTGTCAGAATAGTTAAATGCACGCGCAACTCCCGTTGCCGTGCATCTATACTCCGCTTCACGATTCGCCATTTCAGAGCCGCTTCATACGCCTCTTTCGGGGATAATATAAGGCTTTCAGTATTCAGCATTCAGAAGTCAGATTTGTTTCTGATGGCTGACAGCTGATGGCTGACGGCTCATTTCCCAATCTTATCCATTACGGTCTCCAGACCCAGTTCTTTCACTTTCTCACCGATCTTAACCTCCAACTCGTCGCACAGATCCGGGTTCTCTTTCAGCACCTCTTTCACTTTGTCGCGACCTTGACCGAGTTTGGTGTCTCCGTAACTGAAGAACGAACCGGATTTCTTGATCACTTCCGTAGCTACAGCGAAATCCAGAATCTCACCGATCTTAGAAATACCTTCGTTGAACATGAGATCAAACTCCGCTTTCTTGAACGGAGGAGCCACTTTGTTCTTCACTACCTTAACGCGCACCTGGTTACCCTTGATGTTGTCGCCCTCTTTGATCTGACCGGTACGGCGGATATCCAGACGCACCGAAGCGTAGAATTTCAATGCGTTACCGCCGGTGGTCGTCTCCGGGTTTCCGAACATCACACCGATCTTCTCACGCAACTGGTTGATGAAGATGACGGTGGTACCGGTTTTGTTGACTGAAGCGGTCATCTTACGCAGTGCCTGACTCATCAGACGTGCCTGCAGACCCACTTTGTTATCACCCATCTCACCGGCGATCTCTGCTTTCGGCGTCAGTGCGGCTACGGAGTCAATGACGATCAAGTCCACTGCTGCGGAACGGATCAACTCATCGGCAATATCCAAAGCTTGCTCACCGCTATCCGGTTGTGCAATCAGCAACTCAGCGATGTTGACACCTAACTTCTCGGCATAGAAACGATCGAAGGCATGCTCGGCATCGATGATAGCGGCAATACCACCGTTCTTCTGCACCTCTGCCATCGCGTGGATAGCGAGTGTGGTCTTACCGGACGACTCCGGACCGTAGATCTCGATGATACGGCCTTTCGGATAACCGCCTACACCCAATGCGTAGTTCAAACCCAGACTACCCGTCAGGATAACCGGTACATTCTCGATGTTCTCTTCACCGAGTTTCATGATGGCGCCCTTGCCATATTCCTTATCAATCTTCGCCATCGCGGCCTGCAGCGCTTTCAACTTGTCTGCATTCGGTGCTTGTTTCTCTGCCATAATATAACTATTTTAAATTGCGGTGCAAAGATACAAAAAAAATAGCACATATACAAATATGTGCTCACTTTTTTTCAAAAAATCTGCAATATGGCGTTAATCCGCATTGCTCACACTTGGGTTTGCGTGCTTGACAAACGTACCTTCCGTGCAGCAAAAGCCAGTGATGCGCCTTGGGGATGATATCCGCAGGAATATATTTGACTAACGCTTTCTCCGTTTGAAGGGGATTCTTGCTGTTTGTGGTCAGACCAAGTCGTTCGCTGACACGGAAGATGTGAGTATCCACGGCCATGGTAGGCTGATTCCAGATAACAGCACAAACCACATTCGCTGTCTTGCGACCAACACCCTGCAGGGTCTGCAGATCCTCGATGTTATCAGGAACGATACCGTTGTAAATTTCCACTAACCGCTGCGCCATCTGCACCAAATGTTCCGATTTGGAACGTGGGTAACTGACGGATTGGATGTATTCGAATACCTCGTCGGAGGTCGCTGAGGCTAAAGATTCCGGCGTAGGGTAGGCGGCAAACAAAGCAGGTGTCACCATATTGACGCGTTTGTCCGTGCATTGAGCGGAAAGCATTACCGCTATCAGGCATTGGAAGGGATTGGCAAAAACCAATTCGCTCTCTGCTACCGGCATATTGGCCTCAAACCACGCTAATATGTACTCAAACCGTTGCTTGGTGTTCATAATAATTCGTTATCCCGGAATCTCGGTATCCCGGTATCCCGACAAATATGCCTTACTTAAAAACGTTAATACTTGGGTCGCCTGCGTTTGCACGGAAGCTGTTTCCGGACTGATCTCTTTCTTTTGCAGGCGAAGCAGCATAATCTGATAGAGCAACACCAAACATGCCTCAATATCCGACATCGTCGGACGGTCCGTTTTGGCTTTCAGCAGATTAAGACTCGGTTGCAAACGAATGATCGCGGCACGATACATGGCATCTTCGTCGAGAAGGGTAGCGTGCAGGTCGATCAGTTCAGCTAACGCATTATTGGCTAAGGCCAAATGACCGCCCTCGATAATCCCTTCGCGATGCATCATCTCGTTCAGTTCATGCAGTTCCGGTGTCGCATCTGCGTTCTCAGGAAACGCACGCAGATAATCCTCCATCTGCCACAGATAGAGAATATATTCGGCAATATTGTCTTTTTTGGATTTCATTCGAACAATGAATTCAATCATCAATCAATCGTTAAATCGTCATTCGTCCAATCGTCAATCTCAGACATGAACACTTCGATGTCTCGCCGGTCTTTCTTGGTCGGTCTTCCCATACCGCGATCGCGACCACCGTTTCCGGCCATTCGTGCTAATTCGAGGATCTCCAATTGTTGTGGCGACGTGCAATCCTGAATATATTCCGGCACGAGTTTGGCACCTAAGCGGTTTTCGGTCAACTGCAGCACTTTATACGTATAAGTTACCGGACCCTTGCGCACATTGAACGTGTCACCGATCTTAAAGGTGCGGCTCGGCTTGAGTTGTACACCATTTATCGTAATCCGTCCGTTCTTGCACGCATCCGCAGCAATGCTTCTCGTTTTATAGATTCGCATTGCCCAGAGATATTTATCTACCCGAACTTCTGCCATTACTTATTATTGAATTGATTCATCGTGCGGTCGATGCCCTGCAAACAGAAACTCGGAATAATTTCGCTTGTAACTTTCAGCCGTTCGTCGATCTGTTTCTTCTCTTCGTCGGTCCATTCGCCGAGGACGAAATTGATCTGCGCGCCTCGGGTATATTCATTGCCGATGCCGAAACGTACACGTGCGTACGCGTCCGTTCCTAAAACAGATTGTATGTTTCCGAGTCCGTTATGTCCGCCGTTGGAGCCCTGCTTGCGGATACGGATGGTTCCGAAAGGCAAGTTCAGATCATCGACGAGAACTAACATATTCTCCACCGGGATTTTCTCCTGTTGGAGCCAGTAGCGTACGGCATTTCCGCTAAGGTTCATGTAGGTGGACGGTTTGAGCAGTACCAATTCAGCATTCTTCACCCTGCAACGACCGATAAATCCGTACCGCTTATCTTCCCACTTCACCTCCTTCGACGCAGCAAACGCATCGATCATCATAAAACCGATGTTATGCCGCGTACCGGCGTACTCGTCACCGATATTGCCTAAACCGACTATTAAGTATTTCATACTTAATGTTTAATGTTGAATGTTTAATGTTTAAAGAATGAGCGGAGCATCTATGACACTCCGCTCCTCTTTCATTCATTAATTCGTTAATTCTTTAACTCATTAATCAAGCTTGTTTGCTCTGGCGTGTTGCCTTAACCTCTGCTACGCAAGCGTCAGCCGGGTTAACGAAGCACAAGCCTTCGATCTTCACGTCAGCAACAGCGATCTTCTTAGCCAAACCGAGGTTGGTAACGTCGATGTTGATACGATCCGGGAATGCGGTGTAGATACCTTTCGCTTTGAGTTTGCGCATGTTCTGAACCAACTTACCACCGGCTTTTACACCTTCAGCAAGACCGTTCAACTGAACCGGGATCTCAACTACTACCGGCTTCTTCTCGTCAACTGCGAGGAAGTCGATGTGCAGCGTCTTACCGTCAATCGGGTGGAACTGCAACTCTTTAACGATAGCTTTGGTCTTGGTGTCACCAACCGTCAGATCAACGATCTGGGTGTCCGGGCTGTAGATCAGCTTACGAACGTCAGCGGCTGCTACGGTGAAAGTAGCGTTCAGACCACAACCATAGATGTTGCAAGGAATCAATTCCTCTGCGCGGAAAGCCTTAGCAGCTTTCTTTCCGTACTCGCTACGCGGAGTACCTACTAATGCGAATTCTTTCATAATTTTTTTAAGCCTTCAGTATTCAGCACTCAGCATTCAGACTTTTCTTTTCTGACAGCTGACGGCTGACGGCTGATAGCCATTTTTAATTGTTAGTGTTACTTAATACCGTGTATTCCATACACATAATAGTTTGATGTTGTTTGATGCTTAGCGTTTGATGTTGTTTGATATTGTTAACCTTCAAACTATCTCAAACCCTCAAACTTTCAAACTAAAGGCTGCCAACGCAGCCTTTTGTTGTCCACCGAGGAGTCGAACCTCGCTTCTCGGAACCAAAATCCGGTGTAATACCGATATACGAGTGGACAGCATTAAGCTTTCAGAATTCAGCTTTCAGCATTCAGAAAAACTGACGGCTGACGGCTGATGGCTGATGGCCTTCTCCCAAAAGCGGGTGCAAAAGTACTGCTTTTTTTTGACATACGCAAATATTTTGGCAAAAAAATTCAATTTTGTGTGCTTTTTTACCCTTTTCGCACAAAAAATGGTGTGCCGCGTTTCACAACGAGGCACACCTTTGAAAAGATTTATTCTAAATACTCACGTCGTGTGAGTTTTCTTTGGTATGTATATATGTAGTTGCTTAGTCAATCTCAGACGATTGATCGAACGTGCTACCGGAACCGGTAACAATGTTCAATGCATCCTGCATAATGCCGTTAGCGGCAAATTGTGTCATCTCCGTATTAGGAGCAATATAATTCTTCTTCATAGTTGTATCCTCCTTATTTTACGATTTGACCTTGGATATTAAATACCTCGTTACCACGGCGAATGAAGATCTGGCCGTTCTCAACGAACTTCTCAGCCTTCACGTCAGCCTTTACATCCTCGATACCTTGCTCGCCTGCAAAATGAAGAGCGATACGTGCAGGAGCAGGAGCACCACCGGTAGCAATAGGCAGATAAGCCTTACCTGCGGGAATATTAGCACCAACGAATTGATACAAAGCACTAACACCACCGACGTTGCGGATGCAATAGATGGCATCTGTTACAGCAGTAACGTCTGTGTAAGCAACGCAACCAACGAGGTCATTCTGCTCAACACTTGCGCTCAAACCGGTTACATTCGGTGTAAGTGTGTACTCAGTCAGCGCTGCTCCTTTCAAGAATACACCTTCTGCTGCAGGAATCATTTCCGTTTCATGCAAATCAACTGCGGCGTTAGCTTGATCATATTCAGCATAGTATGCCTTCAAGCCACCAAGAGGAGCCAAAGCTACGTTATTAGCGAACGAAGCCCAACCGTCTTCATTGGTAGTTACCTTAACCGGTTTGAGAATTATAAAACGATTTGCTACATTCTGATCTGCAACTACAGCGAAGTCATAGTGCTCTGATGTGCTGATTGGCGTATACTGTCCATTTTCTGTGTCATACAGATAATAGGTTGTTACATCTGCTAAATCGCTCTGAAGATCAGAAAAAGTGATTCTAGCCGTACCGGAAACCTCTGCTTTGAAACCAATATAAGCTCCTTGGAGATCATTGGTGTATACAGCACTCTGGTTACCATAAGCAGTTTTGCCATACACATAGATATCACTACCCGTGAACAGCTTAACTTCATCATAACTATTCTCAAATTCATCGGTGAACGAAGGAGACTCGATCAGATAGAGGTCATCATACTCCTCGCCGATTTCGATATTAACAACGATGCGATTAAACGTTTGTGCAGACATCATAGTTGCGCAAACAAGCATCGCTACTAATGAAAAAATTTTTGTTTTCATATTGATTCGATTTATAAATTTATATCTTTGGTTTATGCAGACTGCGGCTGTACCGCAGCCTGCATATTCCTTAGGTCATTAGAACACATCTCTTCTTTCAGGAGCATAGCCGGAGCCTGTTCCCTTGTCTTCTAATGCTTTCGGTTCGCTAACCATCAATGTATGAACGGGCGAATATTGAGCAATCTCAACAATAGGTGTTTGATACATTTTAGTTGTCATTACTTAACAAATTTAATCGTTTGGTTTGCTACGCGAACGGTGTAAACACCGCTTGCCAAGCCATTCAGACTAACGGTCGGTTGAGCAACTTCATCAAGAACGAGTTGACCGTTAGCAGCATAAATCATAATGTTTGCGTTGCTATTATTCTCCGAGATGTAGAGCGTATTGTTGTTGATGAACAACTTAGCCTCACTTACATTATCAACCGATGTCGGCATCTTAGCGATCGACTCAACAACAAAGCGAGCGTCGTTTGTGCCGTTAGCAGTGAACGTATAGGTGTTAGCCTCGCTCATGGTAACAACAGCGTTGGTCTGGAGGTCACGGATCTGATACTCTTCACCTACCAACTCGTCGAAGGTCAGCGTATAGGTACCATTACCTTGGATACCGATGAACGTACCATTGAGGTCGTTGGTAATCTCTGTAGTCTGACGACCGTAAGCGGTAGTAGCGAAGAGGTTCAAACCGTTGTTCATGTATTTAACCTCATCAAAACCGTTCTCAAAGTCAGACGTAAAGTCAGCAGCTTCGATCAGATATACTTCGTCATTCTCGCCATTCTCATCAGCGATGTTGATATGTACGCGGTTGAATTCCGGAGTCTCTTGACGTTGCGGAGCATACAGACCAGAGTTAGGTAACGAATTGTTAAATACTGCTTCCGAATAGTCGACAATCTCTTCTGCTGATGTTCCATCATCCATCAGAACGAAGAATGCTTGCATAGAAGGAATAACGGTGAAGCGCGGTGTACGATATCCGGCAAAGTCAGCCTTTGATACAGAACGCAGTCTCTTACCTTGGAACATGTAGATAGTAGCCTTTACATCGTCAGTGAATCCGTTGAGCAAAGTCTGGATATTAATAGGAGCAGTATAAGAGTTAGCAAAGAGGTTGAAACCGTTAACGAAGTTCATGGTTCCGTCACCGTTACCTACCAATTTACCCTTGAAGGTATATTTAACGCCGTGCGTTGACTCGTTAGAGATACCATAACCCTTAAACGGAACCAAGTCAGCCAAACCATGTTCCAAATCACCAGCCCATGCGCCATTAACCCACGGACGGAAATAAGTAGTTGTGCTCTCGCCTTCTTGAAGAGGCTCCTTCTCCCAGTTAGCAGCCGTAAATTCTTGTCCAGGTTCGAAATAGAGAGGAATACCAAAGTAACGATATACATATTTACTGCCATCTTTATGTGCATCCGGGATCAGCTCAACAGAAGCTTCAACGCGAGTACTTGCTACAGGAGCTTCCGGATCTACCAATACGACACCAGTACCATCTGCTTGTGTGGCCTCAACGATGAGTTTACCAGCGTGCACACCTTCACCTTGGATAGTGATACCACCCTTATCTCCACCGACAGTTGTACCGCCGATAACGAGAGTAGCACCTTTCTTTACCTTGACAATTGCATCAGCTTCAATAGTCAAACCATTTTCACCAATAGTAAGAGAACCACCATCCTCAATAGTCAGGGTCTTCTCTGCAGCTACGGTTACTTGCTTAGCTACAGCCTCAACGCCGTTATTAACGACTACACCTCCGGCTGCGTTATTAACCGTAACGACATCTGCTTCAGACGGAACCATATAATCCTCAGGATTTACGCCATCGTTTTCATCAGTCCAAGTAGTGGTCTTGTTCCATTCAATCGTTGTTGCAGCTGTATTGTCAATAGTTCCAGCCTCTTTTGCTACGTATTTGCCTTCAGTTTCGTCATAAACGGCAGTATATTTTTCTGCGTCGAGCAGATCATAGTTATTGGCGCTTGTGCGGGATGTTCTTGGTGTTGCTACAGCCATATAAACTGCACCATCAAAAATCCATCGACTACTAGGAGTATTCGTACTTGTGATTGTTCCGGTATTTTTGAACGAAATCATATCTAAGCTAGCACCATTTCCATAAGCAAGAATTGCTCCAGCATATCCACCACTGATATTTCCATTGTTTTCGCAATTATAAAGGCCTATTGTACCTTTTGACGACGAGACCGTTCCGAAGAATCCTCCTGCGAATGAACTCGAAGAAGTAACATTTGCATTATTGACGCAATTTACAAACCACAAATGGCTTCCAGAGAAATCTTGTTTATACTCCGAAGAAACAAAACCTGTAGCGTAGAGTGATGAAGATGTAATGGAACCATTAACCGTAACATTTTTAACTTCGCTATTCGGGAACATCTGAAGAAATAGACCAGAAGCCAAACCGCCTGTAGTTATATTTACATTGTTGAGAGTTACGTTTTGGAACGTACCTTCAAAATAATAAATTAAGGAGCAGTCCGAAGACTCAGAATTCATGGTGAGATTATTAATCGCGTGATTATTTCCTTCAAATGTACCTTCGAGATAACTAATCGGTTCGAAATTTGCTTCTGCAGGAAGGTTAATATCTGTTGTCAATGAAATATTCCAAGTTTTATCAGCATACTCGTCTAACGAAGCCAGATATGCAAGATATTGCAGTTGCATACCATTGGAAATAGGATACGTAACTACATCACCCTCTACATTAATAGTGTAACCAGAAATGCTTATTTCACCTGTTCCTAACACTTTAGCTGGCTTACTGAAGAATCCACTGGACACCGTAGCGATTGTACCATTATTGATTGTGCGTCCTTCGTTAACGAATAATCCACCTTCTTGAACAGTTAAGCTGCGACCTGCTGGAATAGTTAATTGAGAACCATGTTGGAGAGTAACAATTTCTGTTATATTAATATCAGCTCCTAATACGACAAAAACTACATTGTCGTCTGTTGCTTGATTTAATCTTGTTTTCAACTCCTCTAAAGTATAGACTGTAAATAAAGAATTTGCCGGAATTTCTTTAACTACATATCTACTATTCTCTGTATCTACATAATGAGTTTGGTCAACATATTCAATTGGGTCTAAATCAAAAGTACCACCATTAATTGACAATTGTGACTTATAATCCATCAGGGCTTGCAGCCAACCATAATTTGCTACGCCATAGAAATCGCCACCAGTAATAGTAAGATATGCAGTATTCTCTACTTGGATTGCATTAAAACTATGGCTTTTAATAAATCCACCATTAATAGTTGTATGGGAACCATTTCTAGCACTGATGGCACAACCTCCGTTAGAATATCCATAATGCAAATTAGCCAACGTGCTATAAGTACCTTCTGCAACTTCAATACTTACATCTTCATTAATGGTCATAGTGCCATAGTTGTCAATACCCATCGCACCATTATTAATGATACACTTGTTAAGCGTTAGAGTTGCGCCTGCTTCGTTGCGAATAACACTTATACAGTCATGATTGCTATTGTTTTTATTAGCATCTGCGTAACTATTCTTGATTGTACCATTGCTGCCACTATCATTAACAGTTAACTCACCTTCGTTTTTGATGACGTGAATAGTCAATCTCTGATCATAATTTGTAAGTTTTAATTGAGCAGAAAGAGTGTGACCATTCAAATCAAGGATAGCCTTTGCATCTGCTGGAATTAAGATAACATTTTGGTTTACACTTAACTCGCCACCATCAATGTCCTCCAACAACTTGATAGTAGCTTCCGTACCATCTGTCGGGAGCGCAGCAACTGCTGTTTGAAGGTCAGATAATGTCTCATAACCAACAGGCTCTGCCTCGCCTATTGTAATTTGAGCGATGTTGTCCGCCCACGCCATGACGCAAGTGAGTAGCGTCATGAGCGGAATTAAGAATAATTTTCTCATTTTAGTTTTTGTTTTTTGGTTAATACTTGAGGGTCGCCCCTCGTTAATTATAAATTGGTTTTGTTTTGTTTTATCTATGTATCTGGTCTACTGGTCTACTAGTCATATGGGCGATCATAGACGACGAAAAAAGCGGTAAACCGTTTTTATTGGATTACCGCTAAAAAGATACGTACGATTAACTATTTATTCGTATAAGATACTTGAAGGAACAGAACGCCGGGTATCGTAGAAGTCAACAATAATAATTGTTTCTCCCTCTATTCTATATACCATCATACTGCGTTTGTAAATAGCAATGCTTCTGTATTCAAATGTTTCTGTGGAAATATCTTCATCCACGCCTCCTAAATTGGGCATAGTTTTGAGCAAACGTGTCCATTCCTTGGTGCGCTTTTGAAAATCCTGCAATGCCTGATTGCCAAATTGACTTGCAATATACTGCGCTACTTCGCGGAAGCCTTCGATGGCTCTTGGAGTACGAATGATTTTCATGCTGCGACAGATAGGGAAAGTTGGTCAACAATCTGATCCATCATTGCGTCCGATTCTTCTTCAGAATAGACCATCCCTGCAGCAATCTGTCGTTCAGACTCTTCAATATGTGCTTTGCGTTCCTGAAGTTGCGCTAACTGCTCAACATATAAGCGACCTGCCACTTTGTCAAGAAGCATTTGCTGTTCTTGGCGTGGTAACATGCATGCCATGTCGAACACCTCGTTGAATGTAGGTTGTGTTGCTGCCATAATAACCTCCTTTGCATCAAAATTTGCTGCAAAGGTACAGCTTTTTTCCGACATATGCAAATTTTTTTGCATTTTTTACGGTAATCCAATATGTCAATGTTCATTTGCCGGCTTTTTGGTAACCTCCGACTCGGTTAATTTTTGATATGCCAATTTTTTGCATGGCACTCTTGGCACTATCTTGTACTGATCTTAGCCTTGACTGTCGGTTGACTGTCGGTTGACCGTCGGTTGACATATATGTGACTATGCACAAAAAAGCGGGACACTGCTTAGATTGTGTTCCGCTTTCAATACTATGTATTAAAAAAGCGGGACTGCAATCTTGCTGTTCCGCATATAGAGGCTCTGGTATTGCCTTTCGTTCCAAACAGCAACACTGGAGCCCACTTATATGTATATATATTATATAAGGTACGCCTACACGCGCACACGTATATATACACAACATAGGCATCTTGGTGTCGCGATGTTTCGGAACGTGCATGAAATTTACCAGATTTCTATATGCCAAAACAAAGCGCGTAAGACGCTATTCATCATGTCATCGCTTTTTAACGCTGTCGATACCAGCGACTCGGACTTTCGCCTTTGCGGCCGCAAAGGTACAACAAAAAAATGACATACGCAAGAAATATGTCATTTTTTTTAAAAATATCTTCGTTTTTTTTAAAAAATCGCTATTTTGCGATCACTAAATAGTAATTCGTCTTAGCCACAAGGGCACGATTAACTATTATCTCACCACAACGAGATAATAGTTCGTCTTAGCCACAAGGGCACGATTAACTATTATCTCGCCACAACGAGATAATAGTTTTTCTTTCCTTTTTGGAACAAAAGATACTTTCCGTTCAGCAATTGGGCGTCCGTTAATGGAGTTGCCGGATCGGTCAGTTTCTCTTTGTTCAAACTGAAACCGTTTGCCTGGATCATCTTACGTGCTTCGCCCTTACTCGGGAAGATATTTGTCTTCTCTGCCAGCAGATCCAACGGACCGATACCTGCCTTCAGTTCCTCCATCGGAATCTCATACGTCTCAACGCCGTTGAAGACATCCAGGAACGTCGCCTCGTCTAACGCGCGTAATGCGTCTGCGGTTGCGTTTCCGAATAATATATTACTTGCTTCCACCGCTGCATTGTAATCCTCTTCGCTGTGAACCATGCAGGTCACTTCTTTCGCCAGACGTTTCTGCAGTACACGCAAATGCGGAGCGGCATCGTGCTCAGCGATCAATGCTTCGATCTCTTCGCGGCTGAGGCTGGTGAAGATCTTGATATAGCGTTTTGCATCGTCGTCGCTGACGTTCATCCAGAACTGGAAGAACTTATACGGACTGGTATATTTGCGGCTCAACCAGATGTTTCCGCTTTCGGTCTTACCGAACTTACCGCCGTCCGCCTTCGTAATCAACGGACAAGTCAACGCAAACGCCTCATTACCGCTGATCTTACGGATCAAATCTGTACCGGTGGTGATATTGCCCCATTGGTCCGAACCACCCATCTGCAGTTTGCAGTTCTTATGCTCGTTCAGATAAACGAAGTCATAACCTTGCAGCAACTGATACGTGAACTCCGTGAACGACATGCCCTGACTGAACTCACCGTTGAAACGCTTCTTCACGCTGTCCTTCGCCATCATATAGTTCACCGTGATCAGTTTACCGATGTTACGTGCGAAATCGAGGAAGGTGTAGTCCTTCATCCAGTCGTAGTTGTTCACCAGCTCCGCTGCATTCTCTTCCTTGGAATTGAAATCCAGGAAATGCTCCAACTGTTCCCGGATGCACTGTACGTTATGACGCAGGGTCTCTTCCGTCAACAGATTCCGTTCTGCACTCTTACCACTCGGATCGCCGATCATACCCGTCGCACCGCCAAGCAGCGCAATAGGCTTGTGACCGCAGGCCTGCAGGTGACGCAACATCATAATACCGCACAAGTGACCGATATGCAGACTATCCGCTGTCGGATCAATACCTACATACGCCGTCGTCACCTCTTTCATCAACTGTTCCTCCGTTCCGGGCATAATATCCTGTAACATGCCTCTCCAACGGAGTTCTTCAACAAAATTTTTCTTCATATATCTAATTAATTTTTTTTTCTCTTTTTTCAGTTTGGCACGGTATTTGTACATCCTTTTGTGAAAGTTTGTAAATTCTACCGGTTTCTGCCGGGAAGTTAATAGAGATTGTTTGTTATATTCGGGAAATGGTCGTCGGGAGACGATCATTCTTTTTGCATTCAGCATTCAGCATTCAGCCGTCAGTATTCAGTTTTTATTCTACTATTTTTCTATATTTGCCTTCAATGAGCAGCATACCGGGTAGTATTTCCCCACCTGCCGTCTTGGTGAATGTCGTGTAGGGAAGGGTAGCACCGTCGGCTTGTTCCAGCACCGCATTATAGCGGTTATCCCAGATATGTCCTTTCTTCGGCTTGACGGTTGCTACATATTTATACGTCGTCTTTCCTGTTTCGGGATCGTAGTACCGTTGTACGACTTGGAACTTGGAACTCTCCGTGATTCCTTCCTTCATGCCTATCTTAGCCGCATAACCTTCAATCTTTCCCCGTTCGTTGGTGAGGACGGAATAGACGGGAGTCTTCACTTTAAAATCTTCGTATTGTTTGGCGAGTGCCACAATGTTCTTATCCATCGACCGGGCGCAGATGGTACGTACCAGTTCGGTACGGGAGTATCGGCCTTTGAGAACTGACTTCTTGTCGAACTCATACTCATGTGCCACGTATTTGAGCCGGTAGGTCGTCTTGTCGTCCAGAAACGCTTGCACCTTGGCGGGATTTGGTGTTCCGGTGTAATGGAACTGATAGAAAATAGCCGCGATGGAGTCGTTCCATTCCAACTGATAGAGATAGGAATGGGTCTTAACCTTAAAACCCGTAAAACTATCCGCTATCTTACCGGCCGCGTTGGCTAAATCACGTCCTGAGGTTCCACCGGTGAAAGCGTCCAGCAGTCCACCGATCACGTTCATCGCCGTCTTGGCAGCCGCCGCTTCCTGTTCCGCCGTCACATAGGTGATATCATTGACGAGCACAAACGTGTTATGCAGCAGCTCTTCTCCGGCGTCGGACAAGGAAGCCAGACCACGGGTGGTCTGCAGCGCCAAAGCGACATCTACGTCCGTCGCGTTGTATTGTCCGCGTGTCTGGATGAGGCGCGTGTTGAACGTGGCATCTTCTACAGATTCTCCTTCCAAACCGAACCATTTGGCTACCATCTTCTTTCCGATACCGGCTTCGTTAAGCAGATTCTCCGTGAATTGGGCGTTTTTCTGCAGTTCCGAAGCGGATAACTGGTGTCCGTACGTGGCCTTGAAATAACCGGAATCGCGTTTCTGCACACCCCAGATGGTACTGTTATCGATCACACGTGCTCCTTCGATCGTGTGGTCATCGTATTTATCGGGGATGGGCAGGGAGTCAAACGCCTTGTAGATCTCCGGACCAAACTCATCTTCGGGATGATAAACCAGCACGGTCGCCAACGAGTTACGGCGATAGGAAAGCGACTCCTGCGCCTGCGCAACACTTGCGCAGGCGAGGAGAAGAATGATTGCTATATTCCTTACCGGAAAATGTCGCATTGTTAATAAGTCGGCGTACGAAGGAACTCAATCGAAGTGTTCTGCTGCGGTTGGTGTTCACCGTAAGCTACACCCACTTGACGCGCCTGGTCGATACGCAGTTTCTCCAGATCGATACCGTCGCCGTATTGGGACATCTCAAATTGCCAGTCTGCCAGCACCTTGCCTTTGATCTCCTTGTACAACTCCATCGCTTCGGCATAACAACCTGCATCCGGAAGGATGTTCGCCAGGTATTCGCCTGCAGCAGCGGCACCCATCGCGTTCTGCTCAGCAGCCCATGCCTGACGTGCTGCCGACAGGTTGATCGCACATTGGTTGTCGATATACTTCTGGTAGATCTCCAAACCGGCAGAGATAGCGGCATCGTAATGCTTGCTCTGCTGCGGAATGAGTGTAGCCCAGAAGAGCGCCTCCTCATATTGCTTCTGACCGGCCAGATACATCGCTTTCTTGATCAACTGCTCGCCCTCATGGTCATAGTACTCTATGATCTTGTTCTTACCCTCTGCGATAAACTTGGCAATAGCCGCTGTCTGCAGCGGCATATGGCTGATCGCATTGAGGTAACACTTCGTCTCCGTCTCGCCTAAACCGCGTACGGTGAAGGAAGTGGAGGAGAAGATCGTCTTGGCATATGCATCGATGATATAGAGGTTCATCTCCATCTTCTCCGCAATCTTCGAAGGCGGACCCGGAATGACATCCTTGTCAATAGGAGTCGTGGTGATAGTGAGCACAAACTGGCCCATATAATCGATACCGGCAATACCGTTCTTGGTAAGCAGTTGGGTCAGCTTATTCTCGATCATCGCTTTGGCTCCGGCAGGAAAACTCTCCTGATCATCGGCAGCGTACACGGAGATCGGCAGGTACTGCGTCTCCACTGCCAGCATGGTCGCACTCATCAGTGCAGCTATGCATATTGTAAAAAGCTTTTTCATTTTATTTTTCTCCTAAGATGATTACGGCTCTTCCGAGACCTTTTACCAACACTTTCGCCGGGATGTTATACGGCTCCTTCTTCAGGAATTTAGCCAGACTCTTGGCAAAACCGTTCGCATCGATGGCACGACCGCGTTCGTCATAAACGGGGATACGAACCTGTGTGAAGTTAGCGATATTCTCGCTTGCGTACGGCATCGTGAAACGACCCTGTACTGTGTTCAGTTGTAACCAGTTCTCAATCACATCAATCAACTCGTCATCGCCGAACTCGGTCTCCAGGTCAATACCTGCCGCGTTGTTGGCAAACACCTTGATATCGATGCTGATCTCACGACCGATCGTCTGCATCTCCGTGAAATGATCCAACAGACGGTTGTTAAAGTTGTCCATATTTGCCACAATCGCTTCTTCCAACAGCACATCTACGTCAGCCGAGAAAGACTGTGCGCCGGTACCGGCTGCGGCACCGATGGATTTAGCGGTATATGCGTCACGAGCTTCCAGAATATAACTGATAGAATGTTTCGGACCGAAGTCTTTCACTTCCCAACTCAACTCCAGGATGATATCGCATTTGGCAACACGGGCTACCTCATCCAGCGGAGACTCGGCCAACTCATTGCCGGCCTTGGAGGTGGTCATGTTGTCCTCCATATGCTGTTGCTCCAGGTTCTTGATCATCTGTTCCAGACTCTCTAACGGAAACTCCCGTTCCGCCATCAGGTCATTGATCTTGGCAATCGCCAACTTGAGCCCCATGTTCTCTTGCAGCGCCTGTTTGTAATTCGGCATCTTGGTCGTGATACCCATATTCTCCACTTCGGTGTAATACCCGTTAGAGATACACCATACGTCGGAAGGAACAACCATCAGCGCCGGTTTCTTGATCTGCGCACTCGCTACCAGCGCTACCAGCGCCAATGCGAGAGTGAATATTGACTTTTTCATAATTATTTTTCGTTATACCGATATACCGGAATCCCGATATACCGAGGTTAATTAATAACGTCCCTCCATCGGAATAATACCGTCTTCTTGCAGTTTTTTCTTGATACCTGCACGGTCCACGGTAACGGTTCCGGTTTCCACCATCTGCCGTCCGTCACGTTCGTAACGCGTGGTCACAACACGACGGTCTTTGTAACTGGTGAACTGCATCCAAGGACCTCCGTCGCTGAAGAACGCATTCCAATAGTCCTCGTATTTCTCGTGTGCGTTCATATCAAAACACAGCGGTTTGAGGTCTTCTACACCCTTGTTGGCGGCTTGAATACCGTCAAAAATAATCTCTTTCACCACTTTCCGGCGCGCTTCCGTAAAAGCCACAACACCGTCTTTGGCACGAACCTGAACACGTACTACATACGTGCCGTCTGAGTGAGCACTAAGCACTTTACTCGGCATATCGTAATAGGCCTGAGAGTGTCTTGAACCGCAACCCGATAACAATATCATCGCAACTGCGGCTATGAGTAATGATAACTTTTTCATAAATTTAATAAATTAAATTTCCGGAGCTTCGGCTTCGTCGAGTTGCATAAGCAAGCTTACACTCGACTTGCACGAACCTTCATATTTTTTTAGAATCCGCTATTGAGTTTCTTGAGGATTCCGGCTGCTTCCAGTGCTTTGCGCAAATCATCCTTGCGAACACTAACTATAACACCCACTTTATATTCGCGTCCTACTTTCACGATCTCTGTCGTGCCTTCCATCATAGAAGCGTATTTCTGGAACTCTCCGCCGTTAGCAAAGAACTGGTCAAAATAGTCCTTGTACTGGTTCTCAATACCCGGCTGATTAGCCATAGGGCGCTGGGAAACGCAACCTTGACCACCACCGTAACCTTTGAAGATCACACCGTGAATGGCATTCTTGCGACATTGATTCTCCGCTACAGAAGCGGTTTTGCTGTACGTCCAAACTTTCACGAGATACGTGCCTTGAATAGCGTTACCGCCGCATTCGATCTCGTAACGGAACTGTGTCGTGTCTTTATCCGCCTTCTTCTGGCGAACGGCTCTACAACCGGCAAGACACATTACTACTGCGAGTAAGGGAAGAAGATACTTTTTCATATGCATTGGATTTAGAAGAAACGCGTATGTCGATTCGGGCACACGCGTTTCTCTGATGTTTAGTAATTAGAATTTATAGCGTACACCAAGTTGGATACCGCCCCACAAACCCGGGAGGTTGAAACCGATACCGTTGTTACCGGCTACACCGATCGACGGACGCCAGTCCAACGAGAGCTGGAACGGGAACCAGAAGTCATACTCGATACCGACATGACCGGCTACACCTGCATACCAGGAACCGTTTACCGTCGAACCATCGCTCGCTTTGTGCGGGAAGATGAAACCTCCGGATCCACCGACACCCATGTACCAGTGCCATTCGCCCTTGTTGTTCCAAGGAACAGGCGCGTTGAACGGATCAATCCAGTCGTAGGTTACATGACCACCGACACCGACACCTGTGTTGATCGGCAGAATAACGTTTGCGGCTACATCCAACATGTTGCTCTCACCAAAGCCGTGCTGGTAGGAGAGCGAAGACCATGCACCGAGGTTCACACCGACGGCGCGAGGTTGCGCATAGGCTGCCAGGCTGGCTACAGCCAAAACAGCTACTAAAAGAATTTTTTTCATCTCAATTATCAACCAAAATTTTTAATTCAACGTGTCCCCGTAGGCGGGTTGACCCTCCTACAGGAGGCTCGACCCTCACTTGCTGAGAGCAAGTGCTACGTTTACTGCGCAAGCTACGGTGCAACCTACCATCGGGTTGTTACCGATGCCGAGGAAGCCCATCATCTCTACGTGTGCCGGAACGGAGCTCGAACCTGCAAACTGAGCGTCGCTGTGCATACGACCGAGGGTATCCGTCATACCGTAGGAAGCAGGACCTGCTGCCATGTTATCCGGGTGCAAGGTACGGCCTGTACCGCCACCGGAAGCAACGCTGAAGTACGGCTTGCCGGCGAGGATACGCTCTTTCTTATACGTACCTGCTACCGGGTGTTGGAAGCGCGTCGGGTTGGTCGAGTTACCGGTGATCGAAACATCGACATTCTCGTGCCAGAGGATAGCTACACCCTCGCGTACATCATCTGCGCCATAGCAGTTCACTTTCGCACGCGGACCGTCGCTGTAGGCTTTCTTACGAACGATCTTCAACTCGCCCGTGAAATAATCGAACTCGGTCTGTACATACGTAAATCCGTTGATACGGCTGATGATCATAGCAGCGTCTTTGCCCAGACCGTTCAGGATGCAACGAAGCGGGTTCTTACGAACCTTGTTCGCCATCTCAGCAATCTTGATAGCGCCCTCAGCAGCTGCGAAACTCTCGTGACCTGCCAGGAAAGCAAAGCACTGGGTCTCCTCGCGCAGCAGACGAGCTGCCAGGTTACCGTGACCGATACCTACCTTACGGTCGTCAGCTACAGAACCCGGGATACAGAATGCCTGCAGACCGATACCGATAGCCTCGGCAGCGTCAGCGGCGTTCTTGCAACCCTTCTTCAGAGCGATAGCTGTACCTACTACATACGCCCATTTGGCGTTCTCAAAACAAATACGTTGGGTCTCCTCGCATGTCATATAAGGATCGAGGCCGTATTGCTCGCAAATCTGGTTTGCCTCCTCGATGGAAGCGATACCGTTAGCGTTCAGAGCGGCGAGAATCTGTTTCTCGCGGCGGTCTTGCGACTCAAATTTTACTTCACGAATCATAGTGGCCCCTCCTTAGTTTTTGCGTGGATCAATCGATTTAACTGCACCTTGCTCTTTGGTCGTGCGGCCGTATGTACCGGTTACGCTCTTCAGCGCTTCGTCTGCCGGAACACCCTTCTTGATGGCGTCCATGAACTTACCCATGTGTACATACTCATATCCGCAAACCTCATTGTCCTCATCGAGGAACTCCTTGGTGATGTAACCTTCGGTTAACTGCAGGTAACGAACGCCCTTAGCTTTGGTCGAATACAACGTACCGCACTGGCTAACGAGTCCCTTACCGAGGTCTTCAAGACCTGCACCGATAGTCAGACCGCCCTCCGAGAACGCACTCTGCGTACGACCGTAAACGATCTGCAGGAACAACTCGCGCATAGCTGTGTTGATAGCGTCACAAACGAGGTCGGTGTTGAGTGCCTCAAGAATCGTCTTGCCCGGCAGAATCTCAGCAGCCATAGCAGCCGAGTGAGTCATACCCGAGCAACCGATCGTCTCAACCAGAGCCTCCTCGATCACACCGTCTTTTACATTCAGACTCAGCTTGCAGCAACCTTGTTGCGGTGCGCACCAGCCGATACCGTGCGTCATACCCGAGATGTCCTTGATCTCAGTAGCCTTCACCCATTTGCCCTCCTCGGGAATAGGTGCCGGTCCGTGCTTCGGACCCTTCGCTACCACGCACATTTCTTGTACTTCTTTCGAATAAATCATGTGAGATTAATTATTATTAGTTATTGTTAAATTGTTGTTCAATTTTCAAGGGTTAATTTCTCCTTTCAACCTTCAATTTTCCATTTTCAAATCGCTACGGTGAAAGGATCCACGAACTTCACTTCGCCGTTCTCGCTAAACACGAGCGGTTGGTTGTCGCGGCGATGCTGCTCTACTACGCGCTTATAGGTTAAATCCAAACCTTCTATTAACTTAGATTCGAACTCGCGATCACTCATAGTCTATAAATGTTTTGTTCCACATTTCTTGATCTATTATTTGCAGACACTCATCCGCAGCAGTCCGCTTTGCTACTATGTGTGCCTTGCTTGTGTTGTTCCAAATATGGACGCTATCACATATCGGCGCATATAAATGCATTAGGTTGTTGATGCCTCGTCTGAAACGGCGTCGGATATCTTCTTCCTGTATGTCGTGTCCTCCTTGTGCTACTCGTTGCGCCACGCGTTGGATGGCTTGCTCAGGTGTTTCCAGATAGAAGAACAACAGGTGCACCTTATATCCCAACTTCTGCGCACGTTTCACCAAACTTACATACGAACGGGTGGCGAGGGTCGTTTCTATCGCAAAGTCCACTTTCTGCGGCAGTAATTCTTCGATGCGTGCTAGCATGATCCGCCCTGCTTGTAGTGCTACCGTTTCGGGCGCAAAGGGCGAAAGGCCGCGTGCAATCTCATCCGCATTTACGAAATTCGGGCAATGCAAAATCTCCGGCAACAAGTTAAAGGATGCGGTGGTTTTACCGGCTCCGTTCGGCCCTGCGATAATATACAAATTCGGTTTCGCCACTTGTTTCGCACATTTTGCGCTGCAAAATTACTGCTTTTTTTTGGAATATGCAAGAAAAAAATGCACTTTTGCAAGAAACAAGTGCATTTTTTATTCCCAAGGTAAAAAATAGTCCTCTTTTTCGGAATAAATAGCCTTGATACTATCGCAGACACCTCTTGGATTGCGTAGCAATGGTCGGGTGGAGTAGAAACATTCTCCGGTGATTTCCGGTATCGTGCGGTTCAACCTCATCTGCCGCTCAATCTCATTCCCGCTTCCCCATGCCGTGGTACTTTTCGCTCCCTCCAGTTTGTACGGCGCCATCCCGATGTAGAGTTGACAATTGGTTCCTTTAACCTCATTGGCCCACCAATGTGCCAGCACCTCATAATCCGCTACTTTCTTGCCGATCTCCCAGTACAACTGCGGCAGTACATAATCAATCCAGCCCTTTTTAATCCACAACCGTATATTGGCATACAAATCATCGTAATTCGTAATCCCTGCTTGCGTCTGACTGCCCGTCGAATCCACACTCGCATTGCGCCAAACACCGAACGGCGATATACCGAACTGCACTTCCGGCTTGCATTCCTTGATCGTCCGGTGAATCTCTTCGATCGCCCGATTGACATTATCCCGTCTCCATTCGCGAATATCCGTGAATCCTCTCGGATACTTCTCAAATGTCTTGGTGTCCGGCAGTTGCAATTTCCCCACCGGATACGGATAAAAATAGTCGTCCATATGGATTGCCTGAATCGCATAGCGGTCCACGATATCTGCTACCACCGTACAAATCCATTCGCGTGTAATATCCAATCCCGGATCAAAATACCACTGTTTGTTATAGCACCAAAACCACTCCGGATGCTTTCTCCAGATATGATTCGCACAAATCATCGACGTATCTGTCTTCGCCAAATTGACGCGGTAAGGATTTAACCATACATGCACCTCCATATGCCGCAAATGTGCCTCTTCGATCGTCCATTCCAGCGGATCCCAGGTCAGCGAATCGCCTTGCTTACCGGTCAGCCAATGACTGCTCGGTTCGTAGTCACTTTTATACAACGCGTCAGCTGTCGGTCGCACTTGAAAAATAATCGCATTGATGCCGATGGACTCCAGCGAATCCAGCAAAAACAGCATCTCTTGCTTCTGCCGTTCCGTGTCACCTATCGCTTGCTCAGACGGCCAATCGATATTCGCAACCGTTGCTATCCATGCACCACGAAAAGTGATCTCTGCCCTTGCACCGACAAAGAACAAAGAACAAAGACACAGCGCTGCTATGTGACGGCCAAATTTCATCTGTTTCTCTTGTTTACCGCCAGCTCCTGAAAATGCAAAATGGCATCTCGGATACTTTGACTGAATCCCAAATCATGCAACGAAGAACGGGTGACTATATTAACAGCCCCTCTGCTCCCTCCTGTAATTACAACCTCATGGGGGTCTTTTAACTCAATTGCCGTGATGTCCTCATCGCGTAATTGTGTAAAAATCAAAAACCGCTCCTCGTCAGATTGGTTTTCTTCTATGTGTAAAGTCCCCTTACTGATAGAATAAGTATAGTCCGGATAAAGTTCTTCCAAGTATTTCCGAATGGTATAGGCATTCACTTCGTCGTCGTAAGGCATCGTGTAGATACGATTAAAACGACCGGTTTGCATATCCGGGTGTTCCTTGCGTCTCTTCTCTAAATCAATGATGTTAGGAATGTACGTTAGTTTCTTTTTGATGGCATAGTAAATTCCTCCCCCGAAGACGACTAGGAATAGGATAATAAGAAGGATTAGTGAATTTGTGTCCATAAGTGCCTGTTTTTTTAGTGAATAATTCCGTTTTCTACGTGGAAAATCTTCGCCCCCTCATTCGGCTTTAATATCTCCGTCAGATGTTGCCGGTCCGTATCGGTAATAAAAATCTGACCAAACTCCTCACTCTGCACCATCTCCACAATCCGTTCCACCCGTTCGCTGTCCAATCTATCAAAAATATCATCTAACAATAAGATGGGCTTTCTGATGGCTGATGGCTGATGGCTGACAGCCCCTATATACAATGCCTGTGCCAATTTCATCGCTAACACAAACGTCCGTTGCTGTCCTTGCGATCCCACTTGCTTCAGCGGATAGTCACCCAAGCACATCTCCAAATCATCCTTATGAATCCCCTGACTCGTCCAACCCAATATCAAATCCCGTTGTCGGGTCTTTACATATGCCTCCCTTAAATCCCGGTCTTGCAATTGGGAGATATATTTTAGACCGCTTCGCTCAAAGTCGAAAGACCGTTCGCCTTGCTCACTCAAAGTCGAAAGACCCGCTATTTGGCAATACACTTTTTGAAAATACGGTTCAAAAGCAGCAAAGAAGTCTGTTCTTGCTTTAAAAATATACTCCGCCGGTTCGATCATCTGCCATTCCAGCACCTCCAACAAATCATGTGGCGGTTCAGCCGCGTCCGCATATTGTTTCAACAGCGCATTTCGTTGCTTCAACAGCGCATTGTATTTGGTCAAACAGTCCAGATATTTCCTATCCAACTGACTGATTACCACGTCCATAAACCGCCGTCTTTCATCGGAACCTTCATCAATCAACTGCTGGTCATTCGGACTGATCATCACCAGCGGTATTAACCCGATATGATCGATCAGTCTCGGATAGTCTTTCTTATCCTTCCGGAACTGTTTCTTCACGCCCTTCCTCAATCCACACGAGATAGTGAAACTTTCAACTTTTAACTTATCCACTTCTCTCAACTCTAAACTCTCAACACTCAACTGTTCAGGGCGTTTGTAAATGCCCTGAACAAATGCCATCTCTTCGCCATGCGTGATATTCAGGCTATCCTGGCTCGTAAATGCCGATTTGGCAAAACTCAACAGATAGATCGCATCCAACACATTGGTTTTACCTTGACCGTTCAGACCCACAAAGCAGTTGAGTTTGGGCGCAAACTCCAAACTCGCCTCGCGTATATTGCGATAGTTAAGAATATTGAGGGATTGTAAAATCATGCGTACATCTCTACATCCTCTTTGGTAATCTTCGCCCCGGCCAGAATAATCAACCGCTCCACGACATTCCTCAACTGCCGGATGTTACCTGTCCAATTCTTGCCCTGCAATGCCTTAATGGCCTCCGTGTCAAAACGCTTGGCGGCAATCCCTTGTTCTGCACAGATCTGCTCTGCAAAATAGTTCACCAACAACGGTATATCTTCCACACGGTCATTGAGTGAAGGAACATGAATAGGAATTACATTCAGACGATGGAACAAGTCTTCCCTGAAATTACCTTCCGCAATCTCTTTTGCCAGGTTTTTATTGGTCGCAGCCAGTACTCGCACATTCACCTTAATCGCCTTATCCGAGCCGACTCTTGTGATCTCGGATTCCTGCAACGCCCGCAGCACTTTCGTCTGTGCTGCCAAACTCATATCGCCTATCTCGTCCAAGAAAAGCGTTCCGCCGTCCGCCTGCTCAAACTTACCGGCCCGGTCCTTCACGGCACCCGTGAACGAACCTTTCATATGACCGAATAACTCACTCTCAATCAACTCACTCGGAATAGCGGCGCAGTTCACTTCCACTAACGGACCGTTCGCACGTGCCGACTGCTCATGAATCAGTCGTGCTACCACTTCCTTACCCGTTCCGTTCTCTCCCGTAATAAGCACACGAGCCTCCGTAGGCGCAACCTTATTTATTATCTCGCGTACACGCGTGATAGCTGCGGATTCACCGATCATCTGAGGACCCTTGGCGGAAATCTTCTTGCGTAGTTGTTTGGTCTCTTGACGCAAAGACTTAGACTCCAACGCATTCTTGGTGGTAATCAGAATACGGTTCAAGTCCAGCGGTTTCAAAAGAAAGTCATAGGCGCCGAGTTTGAGTGCTTGCACCGCCGTCTCTACGTCTCCATGCCCGGTGATCATCACAACCGGACATTCTGCACTTTCGCCATTCGTCCCTTCGCCATTCGCCTTTAAATGCGACAGCACTTCCATACCATCCATCTCCGGCATTTTGATATCCGAGAAGATCAGGTCGTACGCTTTCGCCTGCGCCATCTCTAAACCCTGCTTACCGTTTTCGGCCACTTCCACCTCGTGTCCTTCGTCTGCCAGAATCTCGCGTAAGGTGTTACGGATTCCGCGTTCGTCATCTATGATCAGTAGTTTTGCCATAAAATAGGGTCTTTTGTCTTTTGTCTTTCGACTTTTGTCTGATTTAGCGTGCAAAGTTACTGCTTTTTTTTGGAATATGCAAGTAAATGAAAAAAATTATAAAAAAAAGCAAATAAATTTGGTTATGTCAAAATAATTTTGTACCTTTGCACCGAAAATGGGAGTGTGGTAACATATTATGTTATAAAACATATTTTAAACAAACAATTTTTTTATTTAACTAACTAAAATCATTATTACAATGAGAAAATTTTTCACTTTTGTTGCTGCTGCTTTCGCAGCGATGACAATGAATGCGCAGGCTATCTCAGTAGCTGATGCTATCACTGCAGGTATGGCGCTTGACTCTGCTGCTACCTCGGAGGCTGATTACACCATCGAAGGTTATGTAGTAAATGCTCAACCGTTCAGCCTTTCTTATGGCAACCAGATTTGGTACATGGCTGATGACGCTGCGAATACGGCTAATCAGGAGTTCCAGGCTTACGGTTGTGTGGCTATCGAGAACAAAGACACACTGCAGGTTCTTAACGGCGACAAGGTTCAATTAACCGGTAAACTCTTCAAGTACTACAACAAGAGTGCTGCGAAGTATGTGATCGAGGTAAAGAACGGTGCTGCTGCTTTTGTTACCAAGGCGGATGGTGACCACACGATTGACAAAGGCGTTGAGCAACTGACTGTTGCAGGTGCTCTGGCTATTGGTGCTGACCTTGCTATGGGTGCAACTTCTACAAAAACCTATGAGATCACCGGTTATGTAACGGTTATGCTGGGTAAAGAGGATGACTTTGAGAAATATGGTAACCAGACTTTCTGGATCGCTGACGAAAATAACGGTGCTGATTCTAACGCAGCCGGTGCTTTCGAGGTGTATCGTGGTAAAGCTCCGCAGGCTGTCAAAGTAGGTGACCTCGTAAAGGTTAAAACTGCTGTCAAGAAATACAACGATGGTAGTGCAAATGGTCTGATTGAGTCGGAGTCCAATGCGGCTGTAACGATCATCGGTGGTGAGCCGGTTGAGGAAGCTGACGTAGTATTCACAAGCGAGGATTTCAACGGTCAAGGTACTTCCGGTACGGGTAGTGAAGTAACGGCTACCAAAGACGGTGTTACCTTCACTTGCAACAAAGCTTACGGTGACCAATACGGTGTTCGTTGCTACAAGGAAGGTCTCGTAACCATCTCTTCTGCTGACCAGCAAATCGGTAAGATCGTATTTGAGTTCGCTACCGTTAGCGGTAAGTACTACAATGGTGATCTGCCTGAGGAGATCGTGGTGAACGGCATGGAGTGGACCAACACGATGACCAACCAGGCTCGTATGAACAAGATCTCGATCTTCTTCGGCCAATATGATCCGATTGAGCCGCCGGTAGTTGAGTTGGATACCATTACTGTAGCTCGTGCAATGGAAATTGGTAATGCATTAGCTGACGGTGCTACGACCGAAGAACAATATGTTGTTAGAGGTTATGCTGTAAGCATTAAGGCTTATGGTGATAAGTACGAAGGCAAGCAAACATTCTATATGTCGGATGACGCTACTGCAGAGCGTGGTGATTTCACCGCTTACAACTGTGCAGTAGAAGCTCCGGGTGTAGCAGTTGGAGATCTTGTACTGGTTACCGGTAAGATCATGAAGTATGTTGGTGCTAGCTACACAACTATTGAGATCTCCGGTGGTACTGCTGAGGTAGTAGCAGGTCAAGGTATCGAGAACGTTGTTCTGACTGAGAAGGCTCAGAAGGTAGTTGTTGACGGTGTTATCTACATCATCCGTGACAACAAACTGTTCAACCTCCAGGGTGCACAAGTTCGTTAATAGTCGAAAGTCGCAAGACAAAAGACAATAGATAGAGGAGTCGCAGCAATGCGGCTCCTTTTTTGTCATCTTTAGTTTACAAGGAAACTATAAAAGTGAAAAAAGTTTCCATTTCTCTTGCATATATCAAAAAAAAGTTGTACCTTTGCACGCTTTTTTGTAAAAACGATGTCTCAGGACCAGAAATGTCATATTATTAAAACGGCAGGCGAACTCTTCTTTCGCCTGGGAATACGCAGTGTCTCGATAGATGATATCTGTCGCGAACTCGGTATGTCCAAGAAGACGTTTTATGTCTATTTTGCGTCCAAAGATGAACTGATCGAGCAGATGTTACAGGCAAACCTGGATTATATCGCCGGTAAGTTGGAGGAACTCTTGGTGCTGCACGATTTCCGAAAACTGGTGAAAGTGTTCCTTAAGCGTCAGCAGGAGTTGAAGAACGATGTGCGCCGTGTGCCGCAGTTGGTGTATGACCTCAAGAAATACTACCCTCGTCAGTTTGCGGATTTCCAGGGCAAGTGTTTTGAGATGCAGAAAGGTTACCTTATCCAATATCTGGAGCAGGGAATGAAAGAAGGTCTCGTGCGCGCGAACCTTAATGTAGAATTAACGGCTGTCCTTTTTGCCAAGATCCACAGCGACGCGTTACGGGATTTTGAGCAGATAGAGGCGCATAACCACTCAATGCACCAACTCAGTCACGAAGCGATGGATATCTTCGTGCGCGGTATATTGAGTGAAGAAGGAATGAAAATCTATAATAACAGAATATGAAGAAATTGATTTTATGTTTTACCGCGATGCTTGCGATGAGTACAGCGGTAATGGCTGAAGACCATGTGATGGCGGCTACCAAAAGCCAACAGCCAACGGCCCAAAGCCAGGAGACGCTTAGTCTCAGCTTAAAAGAGGCCCAAGAGTATGCGATTCGTCAAAACCGGACGTTGAAAAATGCGGAATTGGCAGTGCAAGAAGCCTATGCAGCCCGTTGGCAGACCATTGCAGCGATGTTGCCGCAAGTGGACGGTTCGTACGCGTACAGTAACTATTTCGGTTACAGCGCTACGATGGGTACCTTCACCATCAATATGCCGAACCAAGGCGCATTGGGCGTGACGGCTTCGGTAGGTATCAACGGACAAGGTGTCGTAGGTGCGTTGATGAATAACGTGGCTATCGACATGCAAAAGATCTCGTTGGAGAAATCGGAGAGTGAGTTGCGCGGAAGTGTGATGAGCAGTTATGTGTCCGTGCAGGCGCTGCAGAGTATATCGGCCTTGTTAGACTCCAGTTTGACCAATATCCAGGAGTTGGAGTCGATGACCCAACAAGCAGTAAATGCAGGCGCTGTGGAGCAGACGAGTGCAGATCAGATTCGTGTGCGTGTAAACACGCTCAAGAACTCTATCAATGCGCAGAAACGAAATATCGAATTGGCGACGAACAGTCTGAAAGTGCTGTTAGATGTACCGGTAGAAACCGAGTTGGTTTTGACCGAAGAGTTAGACGCTGTCTTGTCTCCGGAACGCGTATTGACGCTGTTAGGCGAGAATTTTGCGATAGAGAATAACTTGGACTACCAGCTGCTGCAGAAGAATGTGGAGTTAGCTAAGAAGAATGTAGCGATGGCCGGTTGGGCATATGGTCCGACAGTTTCGTTGGCATATAACTACACGAATCAGCAGTATTATGGTGAAGGCGGTATGCGTATGACGCCGCCGAACGTGATGCAGGTGTCGGTTCGTATGCCGTTATGGTCCAGCGGTAAACGTGCTGCAGGCGTAGTGGAGAAGAAGATTGCGTTGGAGGAAGCGAAGAACACCTTGTCTGAGACAACGGATAACCTGGAGATCGCTTACCGTCAGTTATGCTATAACCTGACAAACGCATATGAGACCTTTGTGAACGAGAAAGATAATATTGATGTAGCGCAACGCGTGTTTGCTTCCGCTACCAATAAATATAAATACGGAGCAAGCAGTAACATGGAGTTGACTAATGCGTCGAATGACCTGATCAACGCACAGAGTTCGTATGTTCAGGCGATCTTGAACCTGGTAAATGCACAAGTGGAATTGGAAAAATTTTTAAACAACTAATATGAGAAAAGGAATTATCTATTCGCTGGCCGCATTAATGTTTGTAGCCTGCGGCAAGAAAGAAGCAGCAGTAACGACGGGTGAGACTGAACGCGTAGAACAAGTACGCACCACCGTCCTTCAACCTCGTGAGATTGAGCGTGAGATCTCTGTATCCACCAACCTGCAGGGCTATGTGACCCTGAATGTAGCACCTTCGCTGACCGGTAAGATTGAGCATATCTTCTGCGAAGTGGGTGATAAGGTGATCGCCGGTCAAGACCTCGTTCGCATGGATCAGACCCAGTACAAGACCACGAAGTTCTCCTTCCAGAATATCACTACGGAGAAGACCCGTATCGAACAACTGTTCCGTACCGGTTCGGCTACCCAACAGCAGTTGGACCAGATTGAGACGCAGTATATCTCCACCAAAGAGCAACTTGATTTCCTGGAGAAGAACACCTATTTCAAGGCGCCGTTTGCAGGAGTCATCGCTGCCAAGACCTACGAGGACGGTGAACTATACAGCGGTCAACCGATTTTGGTGCTGACGCAGATCGATAAGTTGAAAGCACTGGTGGCTATCCCGGAGAGTTACTTCCCGCAGTTCAAAGAGGGAATGAAACTGACGCTTACTTCCGAGATCTACCCGGATCAAGTATTCCCGGCAACGGTGGAAGTCGTATATCCGACTATCGATGCTACCAGTCACACTTTCCAGGTTAAGATCGTCATTCCGAACAGCAAGGAGTTGCTTCGCCCGGGAATGTACGTAACCACCACTATCGGCTTGGGTAAAGCGAATACGATTGTAGCACCCTATCAGGCTGTGGAGAAACTCGTCGGTGCGAATGATCGCTATGTCTTCCTCAATGAGAACGGTGTGGCTAAACGGGTTACGGTGACCCTCGGTCAGCGTTTTGACCAGGATATCGAGATCATCGCACCGGAGATTGTGCCGGGTGTAGAGATGGTAACCGTCGGCCAACATAAACTCGTGGATGGCGTCAAACTCAACGTAGTAACGGAATAATCTGAAAGAACTATGAGTATCTATAAAACAGCGATACAAAAACCGGTGACGACTGCTTTGATCTTCGTAGCAGTCATCGTCATCGGTATCTACAGCTTCATGAAGTTGCCTGTAGATATGTTCCCGGAGATGGATCCGCCGTATATCACGGTGATGACCACCTATCCGGGTGCGTCGGCTTCTGAGATGGAGACGAATGTCACCAAGATCATGGAGAATGCGCTTACCTCTGTCGATCACCTTAAGCATATTACTTCGCAGTCGAAGGATAATATGTCGATGGTGGTACTGGAACTGGAGTGGGGAGCAAACATGGATGAAGCCGTCAATGATGTGCGTTCGTACGTCGATATGACCAAGTCCAACTTACCGGACAACTGCGGAACGCCGATGATCTTCAAACTGTCCACTTCCGCTATGCCGGTAGCGCAGTATTCGATCACGGCTGATGAGACCTACGCCGGGTTGGATAAGATCATGAATGACGAAGTCATTCCGCAACTGAACCAAATTGACGGTATAGGAAATATCTCTCTTTCCGGTGCGCCGGATCGGTATGTCTATATCGATATTGACCAGCAGAAACTGGATGCCTACGGTCTGACGATCGAGCAGGTGGGACAAGTGGTGCAAGCTAATAACCTGAACCTCTCTTCGGGAACAGTGAAGATGCCCAAGGAGCAGTACCAGATGCAGGTGCGTTCGGAGTATATCGAATCTTCCGAGATCGCTGATCTGATGGTATCGATGACAGCGCAAGGACAGCAGATCTTTGTGCGTGATATCGCTACGGTACGGGATACCATCAAGGACTTGGCTTTGGATGAGAAGACTAACGGACGTGAAGCCGTTCGTCTGATCATCGCTAAGCAGACCGGTGCCAATACCGTCAAGATCTGTAAGGATGTGCGTGAAGAGTTGGCGCGTATTCAGAAACAGTTACCGTCTGACGTGAAGATAGAGAAGATCTATGATCTTTCGGAGACGATTCAGAACTCTATCAACTCACTCGAAGAGTCTGTGATGTATGCCTTGCTCTTCGTTGTATTGGTGGTGCTCTTCTTCCTTGGCAAATGGCGTGCAACGATCATCATCGGTATCACGATTCCTATCGCGCTGATAGTAGCGTTTATCTATCTGGGCATGGCCGATTCGTCATTGAACATCATCTCGCTCTGTTCGTTGACCATTGCGATCGGTATGGTGGTGGACGATGCGATTGTGGTGCTGGAGAATATCACCCGTCACGTAGAACGTGGTGAAGATCCGCATGAAGCAGCTATCTATGCAACCAACGAGGTGTGGGTCTCCGTTATCGCTACTACATTGGTGTTAGTAGCCGTATTTGTTCCGCTGACGATGTTACCCGGTATGATGGGTATCATGTTCCATGAGTTAGGATGGATCGTGACGGTAGTCTGCTGTACATCCACGGTGGTAGCTATCTCGCTCACGCCTATGCTCTGTTCGAAATTGCTCAAAGCAAAGAAAGTGCATGTGGATGAAGAGGGTAATCTGGTGGATGATGAGGCAGGCAAGAAATCATTCTATGAGCGTACCGTGGTACGTATGTTGGATAAGATCGACGGCTATTATGCGAAGTCACTCGGATGGTGCCTGAAGCATAAACTGCTGACCTTCCTTATTCTGCTGGCGTTCTTTATCGTATCGTTGATGCCTATGTTCACCGGTAAGATCGGTATGGACTTTATGCAGGAGCAGGATAACGGTCGTCTGTCTGTCACCGTTAAACTGCAACGTGGTACACGTATCGAAGAGACCTTGAAGACTGCTCGTACGCTGGAGACCCGTTTCATGGTCCTGGTTCCTGAGATTGAGTTGATCAATACCTCGGCCGGTTCGAATGACGATGCTACCATCGCGGCTTTGTTCTCCTCTACAATGAACAATAAGATCCAGATGACCATTCGTCTGCCGAAAAAATGGGATCGTGAACAGACGATCTGGCAGATCGCTGAGATCCTCCGTCAGGAGATGGCGCGGTATCCGGAGATTGTGGAGTACCAGTGTATGGTGGCTTCCAATAGTCCGGGTAGTGCCGGAAACACGGTGGATATTGAGATCTACGGTTATGATTTCAATAAGACCAGCCAGTTGGCGGAACAAGCGCGTCAGTTGTGTATGGCGTTACCTGGAGCCCGTGATGTGAACATCAGCCGCGAGGATGACCGTCCGGATATCAAGATCACGGTGGATAAGGAGAAGGCATCGCGTCTGGGACTCAGTTCTGCGACGATCTCCACCTATCTGCGTAACCGTGTAGCCGGAATGAATTGCGGATACCTCAAAGATGACGGATCGGAGTATGATATTGTAGTTCGTCTGCAGGAAGAAGACCGTAACTCCATCTCCGACGTGCTGGATCTGACGATCCCCACACCGACGAGTAAGAAAGTGAAGTTAAGTGAGGTGGCCGAAGTGGGAGAATACTGGGCACCGCCTACCATCGAACGTAAGAGTCGTCAGCGTATCGTGACGGTGAAGGTAACGCCGTACCAGACTTCACTCGGTGAGTTAGCCGGTCAGATTGAAGCAAATGTGTTGCCGCAATTGGATGTGCCGGTAGGTTATTCGACCCACTTGGCCGGTAGTTATGAAGATATGCAGGATGCAACCAGCGATATGGCGATGTTGATGTTACTGATTATCTTATTGGTATATATCGTGATGGCATCGCAGTTTGAGTCGCTCCGTATGCCGGCAATCATCATGTTCTCCGTGCCGTTTGCCTTGTCCGGTGTAATCTTGGCTCTTTGGGTAACCGGTCACTCGCTCGATATGATCGGTGCACTGGGTCTGGTGCTGTTAGTCGGAATCGTAGTGAAGAACGGTATTGTGCTCGTGGACTATATCAACTTGATGCGTGAACGTGGTTACGAACTGAATACTGCAATCCAGATGTCCGGTCGCAGTCGTATCCGACCTGTGCTGATGACGGCGTTTACTACCGTCCTTGGTATGGTGCCAATGGCTGTCAGTTCCGGTGAAGGTGCTGAGATGTGGCAACCGCTTGGTATCGTTGTCATCGGTGGTCTGATGGTTTCTACCTTCCTGACGCTGTACATCGTGCCGGTTCTCTACGGCTTCATGTCGCGTCACGGTGACCGCGATAAAGAGAAAGAACTCCGTAAGAAATTCATCTTTATGAACATCAAAGTAAAGAAGGAGGAAAAGAAATGAAAAACGAAGTTAATCGTGCCCCTGTGGCTAAGAAGAGTGTAATGATTGTGTTCAACCAAGCCAATACAGGTCGTGTTGAATATATGTTGGATATATTAGGCATCAAAGGATTTACGTTCTTTGAGCAAGTACAAGGTCGTGGTACCAACGGCGGTGAACCCCGCCGTGGTACACACGCTTGGCCGGAGATGAACTCATGCGTCATCACGGTGGTCGAAGACGAACAGTTACCGACCTTGTTAGAGTCCATCAAGAAACTGGATTTGTGCAACGAAGAAGTCGGTGTACGCGCTTTTGTGTGGAATATTGAAGCCACAGTTTAAAAAAAATCGCTCTTCGGGGCGATTTTTTTTGCGTATGTCAAAAAAAAGCAGTACCTTTGCAACCGATTATGGCTGTTCAGATAGAACATATATGTAAATCGTTCGGTTCGCAGCAGGTTTTGCGCGACGTGTCACTGGCTATTCCGCAAGGTCAAGTGGTGGGTTTGCTGGGTCCTAACGGAGCCGGTAAATCGACGCTGATGAAGATCCTGATCGGTCTTTGGAGTGCCGATAAAGGGACCGTCTCGATACCTCCTCGCATCGGATACCTGCCGGAGAATAATCCGCTTTACGAAGAGATGTATGTGGCGGAGTACCTCGAGTTCATGGCAAAAATGTCCAATGTCAAAAGTCAAATGACCAAGGAGCTCATTGAACTGGTCGGTCTCACGCCGGAGAAGCACAAACACATCCGCGAGTTGAGCAAAGGTTACCGTCAACGTGTGGGGCTTGCTCAAGCTCTGCTCGGAGACCCGCAGTTACTCATTTTAGACGAACCCACCACAGGTCTGGACCCGAACCAGTTGGTTGAGATACGCGCCCTCATCCGCGATTTGGGCAAGGAACGCACCGTCATCCTCTCCACGCACATCATGCAGGAGGTACGTGAGATGTGCGACCGAGTCGTTATTCTGGACCACGGACAGATCAAAGCCGACCGGCTTATTACAGAGATTGAAGACTTGGAGAGTTTGTTCCGGTCTGCAACATTAAACAGTTGATTATGGCAGAATTTGATATAAGAAACCAGATGACCGAGAAAGAGCAGGACAATGCCCTGCGTCCTTTATGCTTTGCCGATTTTGCCGGACAGAGCAAGGTCACATCGAACCTCAAGATCTTTGTCGAGGCAGCCAAACTGCGCGGGGAGAGCTTGGATCACGTGTTGCTCTTCGGCCCTCCGGGACTCGGTAAGACGACCCTCAGCAACATCATCGCCAACGAACTCGGCGTCGGGTTCAAAGTGACTTCGGGTCCGGTATTAGACAAACCCGGTGATTTGGCAGGACTACTCACAAGCCTTGAACCCAACGACGTCCTTTTCATCGATGAGATCCATCGTCTGAGTCCGATCGTAGAGGAGTACCTCTATTCGGCGATGGAGGACTACCGCATCGACATCATGATCGACAAAGGTCCCTCGGCGCGTACGATTCAGATTGACCTGAACCACTTCACCCTTATCGGTGCGACCACGCGTTCAGGCCTCTTGACTTCGCCGCTCCGTGCCCGTTTTGGTATCAACTGCCACCTCGAGTACTACGATGCCGATATCTTAGCCGGTATCGTCAAGCGTTCGGCACGACTCTTGGGTGTTGAGATTAACGAGAAAGCTGCCGGTGAAATTGCTCGTCGTTCCCGTGGTACGCCCCGTATCGCCAATGCATTGTTACGCCGGGTGCGTGACTTTGCGCAGGTGAAGGGTGACGGTAAGATCGACCTCGAGATCGCTCAATATGCTCTCGAAGCCCTCAATATCGATACCTTCGGTCTCGATCAGATTGATAACAAACTGCTGCTCACCATCATTGATAAGTTCCGTGGCGGACCGGTTGGTCTCAATACGATCGCCACAGCGATGGGTGAGGATGCCGGTACGATTGAGGATGTCTATGAACCCTATCTCATCAAGGAAGGTTTCATCAAACGTACGCCCCGTGGTCGTGAAGCCACTCCGCTCGCCTACCAGCATCTCGGAAAAACGCCTCTCTCCGCAGATGGTCAACAATCGATTTTCTGAGAATCGCTACTTTCGTACAAAAACGTGTGTTAAATAAAAAAGAGGCGACCGTTTGGTCGTCTCTTTTGAATTACTATAGGATTTCATTAGATCCATCTTACGTAGCAGAAGTCCATGCGGTGGGGGAGGAGTTCGTTTTGCGGATACATACGCAAGCAGAACTTCATACCGCCGGCATAGTCCACCTGATAGGTGTTCTCGAAGAAGAGATGGCTTCCTTCGGCTTTGATCATCTTCAACGGCTCTACCTCATAGAGCTTATCGTTGTTATGAGTCGAGGTACGAACGGCTACGAGTTCAACGCCGATACCCTTGTCATTCAGATCATGGGTGTCGAGTTCAACGGCAATCTTAATTTTGTCACCTACGGTGAGGGCACTCAGATCAGGAGATTGTTTGGATACCACCTCGATCTCATCCCAGTGAGCTGCTACGTTCTCTTTCCATGCAGCGATCTCCTTGGCTACCTTATAGTTATCGGCCATAAGGAGGGCATGACGTTTCGCCAGTTTGTAATAGAACTTATTGAAATAGTCATCGATCATACGCTTCATCGTGAAACGCGGTGTGATCTTGGTGACGGACTTCTTGATATACTGTATCCACTCCGGACTGTAACCCTTGGAGTTCTTCGCATAGTACAACGGAATGATCTCCTGCTCAAGCATGGTGTAGATAGTAGCGGCATCGAGCTGATCCTGGTGCGCCTGGTTCTCATAGGTGCGATGCTCGGTGAGTGCCCAGCCTGCACCTTCTACATAGCCTTCATACCACCATCCGTCTTTGACGGAGAAGTTAAGTACACCGTTCATCTGCGCTTTCTCACCGGACGTACCGGAAGCCTCCAACGGACGGGTAGGAGTATTGAGCCAGATATCCACACCGGATACTAAACGTTTCGCTAAACGCATATCGTAGTTCTCCAGGAAGATGATCTTACCGAGGAACTGCGGCATACGGCTGATCTCAATGATGCGCTTGATGAGTCCCTGACCGCCACCGTCTGCCGGGTGTGCCTTACCGGTGAAGAGGAACTGCACCGGATAATTGGGGTTGTTCACCAGTTTATCGAGACGCTCGAGGTCGGTGAAGAGCAGGTGAGCGCGTTTGTACGTCGCAAAACGACGACCGAAACCGATGATGAGGTTATTGGGGTTCATCTCCGAGAGTGCCTGGATGATACGACCCGGGTCTCCTTGGTTCTTCATCCAGTCGTCACGGAACTTATCCTTGATATACTCGATCAGTTTGCGCTTGAGGTTCATACGCGTCTCCCAGATGACTGCATCGGGAATCTCTGCGTACGGTTTCCACATCTCGAGGTTCGATTGGTCTCCCATCCACTCCTTCGGCAGATATTTCGCATACACTTTCTTCCACTCGGAAGCGGCCCATGTAGGCATATGGACACCGTTGGTAACATAGTCTACGTGGAGTTCCTCTGGGAAGTAACCGGGCCATACGGGGGCGAACATCTTCTTCGATACCTCACCGTGCAACCAGGATACACCGTTGGCCTCCTGACAAGTATTGAGGGCGAAGACGGACATGGAGAATTTCTCCGTGTTATCCTCCGGATTGGTACGACCCATACCAATGAGGTCATGCCATTCGATACCGAGTTTTGGTGCATACTCCGCCATATACTTGTAGAACAGACCTTCTTCGAAGTAATCGTGTCCGGCCGGAACCGGGGTATGGCAGGTGTATAAACCGGAAGCACGTACGACTTCCTTGGCCTGGTTGAAGGTAAGACCTTCGGCTACCAGATCCACGAGGCGTTGCAAACCCATGAGGGCCGCGTGACCTTCGTTGCAATGGTAAACATCCTTCTTGATACCCAGTTTCTTGAGGGCAAGCATACCGCCGATACCGAGCAGGATCTCCTGTTTGATACGGTTCTCCCAGTCACCACCGTAGAGTTGGTGGGTGATCTGACGATCCCATTCGGAGTTCAGTTCGTTATCGGTATCGAGCAGGTAGAGGTTCATACGACCTACCGCCACTTTCCAGAGGTATGCCTTCACGGTACGACCGGGATAGGGCACCTCGATGATCATGTTCGAACCGTCTGCTTCCTTGACCTGAGTGATCGGAAGATTCGAGAAGTTCTGAGCCTCGTAGTTAGCGATTTGCTGACCTTCAGGACTCAGCGTCTGGGTGAAATAACCGTAACGGTAAAGGAAACCGATGGCGGTCATATCAATGTTGCAGTCCGACGCTTCCTTGATATAGTCACCTGCGAGGATACCGAGACCACCGGAGTAGATCTTAAGCAGATGGGTCAGACCATACTCCATCGAGAAATAGGCTACCGTCGGTTTTTTCTTATCCTTAGGTTCGTCCATATAGGCACGGAAAACCGCATAGACGTCGTTGAGTTTCTTCATGAACTTCGCGTCCTTGGTGAGTTCCACCATGCGGTCGTAACTGATGGTGTTCAGCAGGACGATGGGGTTCGAACCGGCCTTATGCCAAGCGTCGAGGTCAATGTAACGGAACAAATCCTTCGCGTCTCCGTACCAACTCCACCACACATTGTACGCGATCTCTTGCAGTTTGCTCAGCTCGGCAGGAAGGGTAGCGTGTACGTTGCACTCTTTCCATTGCGGCTGATTCACATTACTTACTTTTACATTCATAATTATATTGTTTTTTAGTTTTTTCTTTTTAACTTTGATTTTTCACGCAAAAAAGCGTGCAAAGTTACGGAAAAATTTTGATATGTGCAAGAATTTTTGTAATTTTGCAACCGATTTTATGATTTTGTTTACCGGAATTGTCAGAATGATAGAAAAATCCGAAATATTGAGAAGACGCGATATGCGCGATGTGTTCACGTTTACTATCGATCCGGCTGACGCCAAAGACTTCGATGACGCTATTTCGTTTGCTGTTGTCGAAGAAGGTTACCAGATCGGAGTTCACATCGCAGACGTCTCTTTTTACGTGAAGCCGGGGACGAAGGTGGATGACGAGGCGTATCAACGGGGCACGAGTGTGTATCTGGTAGATAGGGTGCTGCCGATGTTACCGGAGGAACTGTGTAACGACAAGTGCTCGTTGCGACCGGGGGAAGAGAAACTCTGCATGTCGGTTGTGTTCACGATGGATGCAGAGGCTAAAGTGCTGAAATACAAGATCTGCCGGACTGTCATTCGTTCCGATGCGCGTTATACTTACGATAACGTGCCGGATATCGAGGCGATACAGGTACTGAAAGGCATGGCTGCGAAGTTGCGGGCGGAGCGGATAGCGAATGGGGCATTGACGATCGAGCAGGACGAGATACGGTTTAAGTTAGACGAGAAGGGTCATCCGACGGAGATCTATTTTGAGCAACCGGACGAGAACCATCATCTGATAGAGGAGTTTATGCTTCTTGCTAACCGCACTGTCGCTAAAGCTGTCGGTTCCGGTAAACCCTTCGTCTATCGGGTCCATGACCTTCCTGATTCCGATAAACTCGCAGAAGTAGAGGCGTTTAAGAAGACCGCTTCCCGAGCTCGTAAATCTCGTTATGCAGGTCAGAGTAAGGAGGGATTGCAACGGGCGATCGATATATTGACGATTCGGGCGCAGGCGAAGGCGGTATATTCGACGTATAACATCGGACATTACGGGTTAGCGTTTAGTCATTACACCCATTTCACGAGTCCGATTCGGCGATACCCGGATCTGATGGTGCACCGGATAGTCGATCGATACATCCTTACCGGCAAGAAAGTGGAGATGACCAGAGAGGAGATGGAGATGATGTGCGAACATTGTTCGGCGTGCGAACAGGAGGCGGCACAGGCGGAACGGGATTCGATTAAATTGTATCAGGCGATCTGGATGAACGACCATATCGGCGAGGTGATGACGGGATATGTGAGTGGCGTGACGGACTTCGGACTGTTTGTGCAGTTGGATGAGAGCCGATGCGAAGGACTGATCCATATCTCGAAAATCGGGGATATCGACCGGTACCAATTAGGCGATGCGGTGACAGTAAAAGTGATAAAATGTGACGTAAATCGCGCACAAATTGATTTTGAATTGGCATAAATTTGCATATATCAAAAATTTGTTGTATCTTTGCAGCCGAAATGAGAAGAATAGCCTTTTTGATAGTACTTTGCGCTTCGCTTCTCTGCGCGCACGCGGAAACCATAGTATTACGCACAGGTGCACGCGTGAAGGGTGAGATTGTTTTCCAAAACGAGGAAGTGGTGATTGTGCGGAATGCTGAAACCGGTGGACGAATTCAGTATCCCCGTGCTGACGTGGAAGCGGTGCTGGCAGATGAGGCGGAGGCTTCAGAAGTCAGTGTTCAGGATTCAGACGAACCGGAGATCACGACCTCTAAGAAAGCATCGATTCTGTTAGAAATAGCCGGTGGTGCGGCGGTGATTCCGAATGAGCAGGCTGGCGGTATGGCAAGCGTGGATCTGTTAGTGGGTTCGCATCATATCGGTGACCGGCATTTGTTTGTTGGTGGCGGACTGGGATACCGTGGATTGTTCATGGGTGACGAGAAATATAACTTCTTGCCGATCCAGGTGGCATTGCGGATGCCGTTTACGGAAAGCAAGCATGCACCGGTGTTCGGTATGGCAGCCGGATACGGAGTGGCACTGAGTAAGGATTACTTAGGTGGTATCTATGCCGGTGTTGATTTAGGATACCGTTGTCAGCTGAATCCCAAGACAGCCATCGGACTAGTGCTTTTTGCGCAGTTCCAACAGGCCAAGATGACGACTACCACCATCATTGAGGATGTGGAATATACGACCCAAACCGGTCGGAATATCGTAGCCACTGGACTTAAATTGGCGATCTATCTATGAGAAAGCAACCGCGTGAATTTCGTGTGTCGATCTTGCTGAATGAGAGTGAGATGCGCGCATTGGATCGTTTTTGCGATCGGTACGGTGTGGCTAACCGCAGTCGGTTGGTGCGCGAAACGCTGATGCGGGCGATACTGAAGAAGATGGATAATGACCAGCCTACGCTGTTTGACTAAAAATGCCTCCTTGACGGGAGGCATTCATTTTAACCTAAGTAAGTCTGCAGGATGCGGCTGCGGTTACCGGATTCCAGTTTGTGGATTGCTTTCTCTTTGATTTGGCGTACACGTTCCCGGGTGAGGTGGAGTTCATCTCCGATCTCCTCGAGTGTTTTCTCGGGTACACCGATGCCGAAGAATTTCCGTAAGATATCGGCTTCACGCGGTGTGAGGGTAGCCAGTGCACGGTTGATCTCGGTGGAGAGGGATTCGTTGATGAGACCACGATCGGCATTGGGTGAATCTTCGTTCACCATGACGTCGATGAGGCTGTTGTCTTCTCCTTCCACGAAGGGAGCGTCGACACTGACATGACGGCCGGACATCTTCAGGGTTTCTGCAATCTTATCTACCGGAATGTCGAGCATCTCAGCGAGTTCTTCTGCAGAGGGTTTGCGTTCGTGTTCTTGTTCGAAGCGCTGGTAGGCCTTGTTGATCTTATTCATGGAGCCGACCTGGTTGAGCGGCAGACGTACGATACGGCTCTGCTCGGCCAGTGCCTGAAGGATAGATTGGCGGATCCACCATACGGCATAGGAGATGAACTTAAAACCACGAGTCTCATCGAATTTCTCTGCAGCTTTGATCAGTCCTAAGTTACCCTCGTTGATAAGATCGGGTAGGGAAAGACCCTGATTCTGATACTGCTTAGCTACAGACACTACAAAACGTAGGTTGCTTTTGGTCAGTTTCTCCAATGCAGCACGGTCTCCGTTACGGATACGACCGGCCAGTTCTACTTCTTCCTCCACCGAGATCAACTCCTCTCTACCTATCTCTTGCAGATATTTATCCAGAGAAGCAGACTCACGGTTGGTGATAGATTTTGTAATTTTTAATTGACGCATAGTCTTGTTTTTATTCGTGATCCGGTCGGGATTCGAACCCGAGACCCACAGCTTAGAAGGCTGTTGCTCTATCCAACTGAGCTACCGGACCGTGCCGATAGGCACACAAAAACTGTGCCTATTCAGGCAAAATAGGGCGCAAAGGTACTGCTTTTTTTTGAATTGTGCAAATTTTTTCGCACTTTTTTGCGTTTTACCCTTCTTTTTTTACAAAAGGGCATCAAAAAGCTGTGCCAGATCCTGCTTTCTGCATGCGCCGACGTGGCGGTTGACCACTTCGCCGTTGGAGAAGAAGAGCATGGTAGGGATATTCATAATACCGTACTCTTCGCAGGTGTCGGGGTTGTCATCGACATTCAGTTTGCCTACTACCACTTTACCTTCGTAGTCATTGGAGATCTCCTCGAGGATGGGGAGCATCATCTTACAGGGACCGCACCACGGTGCCCAGAAATCGATCACTAAAGGTTTGCCTGACGCAATCACGTCCTTGACGTTAGCGTCTGTAATTTCGATTGTCATACTGGTTGAATATTTTTAATGATTATTTTTTTCTGATTGGGTTTGCGCAGCAGGATATCGGTGAGAGGATCCTCCAAATAGGTCTGCACGGCGCGTTTGACGGGTCGAGCACCGTTCTTGCGGTCAAAACTCTTATCGACTAACTGCTCGTTGACGGCGGTAGAGACGGAGAGATGATGACCTTGTGCTTTGAGTCGCTGTTGCAGCAGACCGACCTCGATACGCACGATCTGCGCGATGGTCTCCCGACTGAGGGGTTCGAAGGTAACGACGTTATCAATACGATTGACGAACTCGGGCGGAAACTGTTTCTGCAGCGCTTTGAGGAGGGTGGCGTTCACTTGCTTCTGATCCATCTCGGAAGCACTGAAACCGACACCGGCACCGAACTCCTGGAGTTGGCGTGTGCCAACGTTAGACGTGAGCACGATGATGGTGTTCCGGAAATCGACGATATGTCCTTGCCGGTCGGTGAGACGACCTTCGTCCATAACTTGCAGCAGGACATTGAAGATATCGGGATGCGCTTTCTCTATCTCGTCAAAGAGGACGATGGAGTAAGGTTTGCGCCGAACGGCTTCGGTCAGTTTACCGCCTTCTTCGTGTGCGACGTATCCCGGAGGTGCGCCGACGAGGAGGGAGACCGTATGTTTCTCCATGAACTCGGACATGTCGAAGCGTATCATAGCGTCTTTGGATCCGAACATCTCTTCCGCCAGACACTGGGCGAGGTAGGTCTTCCCGACACCGGTCTGACCGAGGAAGAAGAAGGTGCCGATGGGTCGTTTGGGGTCACGCAGTCCGAGTCGGGAACGTTGAATGGCCCGTACGACGGTCTCGACGGCTTTATCCTGGCCGATGATGCGTTTCTTGAGATGGTCACCGAGCAGACGAAGTCGTTCTGTCTCGGCGGTAGCAACACGTTGCACGGGTACGCCGGACATCATGCTGACCACACCGGCCACGTCATCGGTGGTGACGGTGTAAGGCGCGCTGTCGAGTTCACCGGTAGCCTGCTGACGGGCATGGGAGCGTGCGCCTACTTCATCCATGACGTCGATAGCTTTGTCGGGGAAAGCACGATCGGTGAGATAGCGTTCGCTGAGTGCGACGCAGGCTTTGAGTACTTCCTCCGGATAGACTACATGGTGGTAGGTCGCATAATGGGCGCTGAGACGGGTGAGAATATCGAGTGTCTCGTCGGAGGTGGTAGGCCGCACTTGCACTTTTTGGAACCGCCGTTCGAGTGCACCGTCTTTCTCAATGGACTTGGCATACTCGGCGGTGGTGGTAGCACCGATGCACTGGACTTCCCCACGAGCCAATGCCGGCTTGAGGATGTTCGCTGCATCGAGTGAACCCTGTGCGTTTCCGGCACCGATGAGGGTGTGTATCTCATCGACGAAGAGGATGACCTCTGGATGGTTTTGTAACTCGGTGATGACCTGTTTCATGCGCTCTTCAAACTGACCACGGTAGGTGGTTCCGGCGACCATAGAGGCCATGTCGAGTGTGACGATACGTTTATCTTTGAGTGCACCGGCTTCGTTATGCACGATACGCAGGGCGAGACCTTCGACGATGGCGGACTTACCTACACCGGGTTCGCCGATGAGGATAGGGTTGTTTTTTTTGCGCCGGGAGAGGATCTGCACGACGCGTTCGATCTCGATCTCTCGTCCTACCATCGGATCCAATTTGCCTTCCTCCGCCTGTTTGGTAAGGTCACGACCGTACTTATCGAGTGCGGTGGTCTTGTTCTTCTTACCGGTGGGCTTGGTGGCGTCGTGCGACGGTTGCCAGTTGGCATCATTGACGGAACCGGTGGTCTCGGTCATATCCTGCGGTTTCTCCGGCGTGATATGCGGTTGACCGTACAGCTCAACGAGCTGCTGGTAGGTGATGGACCACTCGTTCTCCAGATAGGCCGCGGTTGGGTTGATGCTGTCACGCATGATGGCCAGGAGGAGGTGGATCGAACCCACCGCGTCAGCCATGTATTCCCGGCTGATGCCGTCAGCGATACGGAGGATACGGTCGGTGTGCACACTGCGTTTGACGGGTTCGATCATCGACTCCGTTTCTCTGACTTCGTTCTCCAATGCGGTCTTGACCTCGCCAGGTTTCCAGTTCGTTTTGGACAGGACCTCATACGCGGTACCTTTGCCTAAACGGATAATACCTAAAAGCAAGTGTGCCGGTTCGATCTGCTTACTCCACAGGCGCTCTGCCTCTGATTGGGCATACACCAGAATGGTATTTAAATTATCTGTTACTATCATAATTAGTTATAAAAATGCCATGCGACGCCGGCACGGAAGACATCTCGGTTGGTGGGGTAGTCCGGCATCGTGAGGTAGTTGATATTCGAATGCATAAAGAGATGGTTGATATGTTGGTAATGTGCGAAGAAGCGCAGTCGGATCGATCGCACATAGAAGCTGGCATAGACGTTCATCCACGGGTAGTTCCCAATCTCGGTGGAGGACTGGGAGGCGAACATACCGGTAGCAGGACAGAGGACGGGTGCATGGTAACGAGTGAAATAGCGCAGGTCGACACCGATCTGTGCGTCCAGCGCTTTGAACCACGTGCCGTGATAGTAGAGCCGATGCTGCAAGATAACCCACGGTACGGCGATGACGCTGTCGCGTGTGCTGTATTGGACAACGGCCCTGTTTTCGAGATTGACCCAGGGCGTAGTGATCTCGAGACCGATGTCGCCCGTGAAGATCTGCACGTTCCCGTGGTACTGGGTAGGTTTCCAATCGGTAGCCGAGACGTAGATGGGATTGGTCTGGTTCTCAAAGCTGAAGTCGATGGAGGGTTTGACCCAGGTGGTGGGATAAGCGATACGGGCACCACCGAGGAAACGGTAGGTGAATCCGAAGTTGTTCTCCCATTGGAGGTGGTTGGATTTGAAATGCTGCAGGTACCAGTGGGGCGTCTCACTCTTGGCATATGCACGAGCGGAGATGAGCAGCGGATATTTGCCGGCCCGGAAGCATGTTTCCATTTTTCCGTGCACATCAAACTCACCTATCTTGTAACCGAGTACGCACACGGATCCTTCGACGGCGTAATGGATGTTGGCACCGCTGTGCTTATGGATGGCCCCACCGACGAAGGTGTTGTTGGTCCATTTATAATCGTATATACTGTCGTACGGCACGGAGTCACGCATGAACCGTTGGCATTCGTTCATGGCAAAAGCCGTGATACCGAATTTGAGTTTGGTGTTATACGCTTCGCAGAAGGTGACAGCGACGGTGTTGCGGATGGTGAGCACGTCGGTGGTGTCAGCGGTCTTGCTGTTGTCGTAGTAGGTGGTATCATAGAAACTCTGGTTGGCGGTTTTTTCGATATAGCGCCGGTTGGAGTTGTTCGTTTCAAAGATATGACTGAAAGTCATGAGGGGGATGTACCGGATCTTGATCGTATCTTTCTTGACCCGTCTTCCGTCTTCAATGACCTCAATGGAGTCGTGGTACGGTTTCTCGGTGGTGATAGCGTACTGGTTATGGAGGTAACCGCTGAGGTAGCGGTACCCGGTCATGGCGTTGAGTCGGACGGGGATATCTTCCGCCGCCAGACTGCTGCTGAGTTGGGTCACATCTTGCAGTCCTCCGTTATCGAAATGACTCATCTGACTCCACCCGAAGGCAGCGTGCATGCTGTAGTTGGCACCGGTGTAACTTCCCCATACGGAGCCGCGGTAGAGTTTACCGGCAGTGTTCTGGTAGTGACCCATGGAACTGAGATAATCCATCTCGACACCGAGGTTCAGGCGCCGGTTGATGTTTCCGGTGAACAGAAAATCAACATCATTCTCCTCGTGTCCTGTGATGAATCCTTTCTTGTACGCGACAGTGGAGTAAGGGGTAGTGGAGTTAAAGAACCGTTGTTGCTGCGGCGTGACGACGTAAGGCGTCAGACTCCATGCGAAGGGGTCGTCGATGGTCTTAAGCCGATGGTTGACGATGCGACTCTCGATGGGGGAGACGAGAACGTTTCCATTGGTGGCACTACTGAGGGAGTAGGCCTGCTGCACATCGACATCATGGTAGTTGAGCATCGTCGTGTCTTGGAAGGGAATGGTATCCGCGACAGCGGTGTAACCCGGCATCTGCCATGTATGGATGACGGTCTTGGTACGAGGCCGCTGGGCAGCGGCCACAAGGGTCGCTGCCAACAGCACTAATACTATTAATAATCTTTTTTTCAAAAAGATCGTTTGAACGTTTGAGAGTTTGAAAGTTTATTTCTTGGCTTTCTTCAACTTCTCTTTGAGGGCTTGGATCTCCTCTTCCTGGTTCTGGATAGTCTTGAGCAACGCGTTCAACTCCTCGTTCTCGATGGTGGTCGGATATTGCTCTTCGACGGTCTGCAGGAAGTCAGAGAGTACGTTCATATAATTGATGAACGCATCGTAAGCGGACTCATACTGGGTTTCTCCCTGATCGATATGATTCATGTAGTGCAGGTAGTTCACATCCTGCAGGCGGAGCCAGTTGGTCTTAAGCGCCTTATCTTGGCAGAGATGCACCCGTTCAGCCACTGCATAGAGCTTGTTGAGGGCTTCCTGTTGCAGATCGTTACCGGTGTAGATACTGAGGTCCTTTGCTTCACCGCTCCAGGTGAGAGGATACGGACTGGACAGCACATCCTCGGCAGCGAGTTTCTTCACCGCTTCAGCCGGTGTCATAAAGCCCATCTCACGTTCGATCACGTAGTACGGCAGTGCCTTGAGGAAGTCAAAGATACCCGTTCCGGCATTCTGACGCACACCGAAAGTCTCGGCACCTACCCAGATGTTGATGATGTCTTCTCCTTCAGGGAGTGCTTGCAGCATGTTCGCATATTTCTCAGCGTCTATGGGGAAGTTAGCCCAACCCGGATCAGAGAAATGGAAACTGAGTTCATCGCTGAGGTTGGTGTTACGCAGCAGCACTTTCATCTTCGGTGCACCGGCAGACTGGTACACTTTGTTGGGGGTCTTCCAGCTGATGACATGTTTGGCACCTTCTGTGAGGATCGCTTTGTAACCCATTTTGTTGAGGTTATACGCTGCCTCGTCGGTGTATAATAACTCGGTGTTCCATACGGAGGTAGCCTTGACGCCGAGGATGGTTTCGAGTAACTCACCCTGGAACTTGAGTTGTTTCTTAAACTCCACTTCGTTGTACTCGGAAGCGAGTGAATAAGCGTAGGGAGTGGCAAGGAATTCCACGGCCTTGGTGGCAGCGAGTTCCTTGAGGATATCGATCATCTCGGGGTTGAACTGTTCGAACATCTCGATCATCGTTCCGCTGATGCTGAGGGCGCAGTGGAACTTGCCTTTGGAGAGGTTGATCATGTCCTTGATGGTGTTGCACAAGGGCAGGTAGGATGTTTGTACGAGCCAGTTTACATGTTCCTCCGTGGCCATGTCGTCGTAGTAGTAATGATCATGACCGATTTCAAAGAAACGATAACGCTTCAGACGATACGGTGCGTGCATCTGGAAGCATAAACATATATTTTTCATAATGATTTTAAATTTATCGTTGTTAATAATTTCGGGATACCGGTATACCGTGATCCCGGGATTCCGAATTATAAGGTGTGATTTATCACCCCGTCATAAATTCTCCGCACTTTGAGTCCGGCGTCAGACCATTTGATGTTATTGACTTCCGCCATACCGAGTTCATGCAGACTCTTGTACATCGCCGGATATTTGACGATCGCGTAGATGGCATCGGCCATCGCGTCGATGTCCCAGTAGTCGGTCTTTATGGCATGCTGCAGAATCTCTGCGCAACCGGACTGATGACTGATGATCGACGGGCAGCCTACCTGCATCGCCTCCAGCGGACTGATACCGAACGGTTCGCTGACAGACGGCATGATATACACGTCACTCATCGCCAGCATCTCCTGCACCTGCCTGCCGCGCATGAAGCCCGGGAAATGGAACTTATCGGCAATACCGCGTTTGGCAACGAGGTCTATCATCTCCGCCATCTTGTCTCCGCTACCGGCCATCACAAAACGCACACCGTCGGTCTTGGAGAGCACCCTTGCTGCCGCTTCAACAAAGTACTCAGGACCCTTCTGCATCGTGATACGACCGAGGAAGGTGACGAGTTTGTCTTTGCGTTCCGGTTTGGTGAACTCTTCGGGATGCGCCAGCGGTTCTACGGCATTGTGTACCGTGCTCACTTTTCGTGGATCCTGACCGTATTTCTCGATCACGGTACGACGGGTGAGGTTACTTACGCACATGATATGATCCGCTTCGTCCATACCGCGTTTCTCGATGGCATAGACGGTGGGGTTGACATTACCGCGGCTGCGGTCAAAATCGGTAGCATGCACGTGGATGACGAGTGGCTTACCGCTGATCTGCTTCGCAAACACACCTGCCGGATAGGTCAACCAGTCATGACTATGAATGATGTCGAAATCGAGGCTGTGTGCCAGCACCGAAGCCACTGCTTCGTAGTTACCGATCTCCTCGATCAGGTTATCCGGATAGCGACCGGAGAAACCGATGCAACCGAGGTCATCGGTGCCGATACGACGGTAGTCGTAACGGATACCGTCGCGGTAGTGGTAATACTCCTCCGGACTCATGCGTCCTTCCATGCGTGACTTGACATAGTCGTAGTTCACATCTTTCCATACCACCGGAATACTGTTGGCACCGATGATCTTAAGGAACGACTGGTCTTCGTCACCCCAGGGTTTGGGGATGACAAAGGTGATATGCATATCTTCTTGTTCCGCCATGCCGCGTGTCAAACCGTAACTGGCGGTACCTAAACCTCCTAAGATATGAGGGGGAAACTCCCAACCGAACATTAACGCTTTCATTGTTGTGCCTCCTTTCCTTGAACATTAGCCTCTAACCTTTCGCCATTAGCCTCTTGTTCTGCTTGTTGGTATTTCTTCAGCGTGTCCATGATGCTGATGACCGCCGCTACACTCGGTGCACTACTCATGCCACCGCGTCCTCTGTAAGGCGGATTGGGCTCATAGAACTCATTCAGCGTACCGATCGTCAGCTCATCCATCTCGGCTTCGAAACCTACCAGGATACGCTCCATAAAACTGGTTCCGCTGTATTTATATACACTCATGTACGCTCTGGAATAAGCGGTGATGGTGGACGGCCAAACGATACCGTTGAACAGCGCACGTTCACGCTCCATCGGATCGGTGCCGTAATAGGGGTGGTACATACCGCTCTTAGGACTCAGACTACGCAGACCCTTCGGCGTCAACAGTTCCTTGGTGCAGATGTCGACCACGGCCTTCTGTTGTTTCTTGTCTAACGGACTGTACGGCAGACCAACGGCCCAGATCATGTTCGGCCTAACTTCCCGGTTCTCGTAGTTGTCAATGACATAGTCATTCAGATACATACCGTTCCAGAAAGTCTTGACGAACGCATCTTTGCTGATCTCCGCCTGGTATTCCATCAGGTCAGCACTGGTCTCTTTACCCATCTCACGCAGCATCTCGGCCGTGAAACGCATGGCGTTGTACCATAAGGCGTTCACTTCCACTACATAACCCGTTCTCGGTGTAATCGGCCAACCGTTTTCGGTGGCGTTCATCCAGGTGGCAGGACGTTGGGTACCGTCTACCCACAACAGACCGTTCTGGTGCAGTTTGGAACGAGGATGGTTCTGTTTGCGGTACCAGGTGATGATATCCAGACACAACTGACCATACAACTCAGCCGCTTCTTTAACGGTGTATTTATGAGCGTATTTCTGACAAGCACGAATAAACCACAACAGCACATCCGGTTCGTCCATACCCGTCATCTTGTTCTCGTTACCTCTACCATGCATGAACCGGTCGATCTCCTCCAAGGCGGTCTTGTTCATGATCGCGTCCCAGTATTCCGGACGGTCGATGTCCAAGGTGCAACTGGCTACGCTGAAGAACGTACTCCGTGCGTCGGCTTTGAACCACGGGAAACCGGCTAACAAATAGCACTTATCGCCCTCTCTCTTATAGAACTGACTCGCACTATTCTTCAAAGTTGAGAACATATCTTCGCGTCTGTTACGGCGCTCTAACTCTTTCTTCCAGGTCGCTTTCAACGTGCTGGTCTTCACTTCCGTTACACCGGCGGCAAAGATTACACTTTCGCCTTTTTTCATCGGCAACTCGAAGTAACCCGGAACCAACAAGTCTTCCTTGTACGCATAACCGCGTTCCCGTTCCTTGCGATAGACGATGTCCTTGTACCACTGCGGGTCATGATGATATTCGCAGGCCTTGCTGAACTGCATGTACAGATTCGGGAAACCCGGATACATGCGGTTGTAACGACCGTTTTCGCAGTCGTCCATGTTCGCATTCGCTAACGGGTTCTCGTGCGTCAACTCATTGACACTACGGAACGCTAAGAAAGGTTTGAAACGCAAGGTTGTCGGACTACCGCTCTCTAACAGCGTGTAACGAATCAGTACACGCGGTTCAAAACTAACTAACATGCGCTCTTTTTCCAGAACCATCGCACCGACACGGTAAACGGTCTTGGAAATCAACTCGCAGTCAAACTCGCGAATGTACTTGTGCCCGTTGGGACTGAAATGGTTCTCTCCGTATTCGTGCAGACCTAAGTTGAACTCAGCGCCATGCTGGATCACCGTCTCATCCAACGAACTGAGCAACACATAATTGTCGTCACCCAGCGTCGGGATAGGCATCACCAACTGGCCGTGGTACTTACGCGTGTTGCAATCAACGATAGTCGTTGAGTTGTACACACCTGCACGGTTCGTTCGAATCATCTCTTTCTGAAGCGACCGCTCCAGATTAACAAGTACTGTCTTGTCAAAATTAAGATAACTCATGATGTGATTTAGTATTAAGTAATGTATGTTTGTTTTTTTTCTCTCTCTTCCGTTGCAGTTTGTAGAAACTGCTATTCCGTCGTGCGAAGTAGCTTACGAGCTTAATTCGATTTAATCTCAGCTACAAACTGCTTTATCCGCTGCTCCTCTGCCTTCTTGCAAATCAGCAGCGCACCTTGCTCTTCCGCAATAATCATATCGTCCACACCTTGCACGATGGCCACTTTGCCCGGCTCCAGCACAACGATATTGCCCTCTGCCTCATGGAAATACGCGTCGCTGTGCAGACTCACATTGCCCTGCTCGTCTTTCTCACTCAACTCATACAGACTGCCCCAGGTGCCCAAATCGCTCCATCCGAAACTGCTCGGTAACACAAACACATTGTCCGCCTTTTCCATGATGCCGTAGTCCACGGAGATGTTCGGACATTTCGGAAAATTCTCTTCTATAAACGCCCTTTCGTCTTTCGTTCCAATCACCCCTTCGCCTTTACGGAATATCTCCGCCACTTCCGGCAGATAGGCGTCAAGGGCCTTGCAGATCGTCTCCAGACTCCACACGAAAATACCGCTGTTCCACAAGTAATCGCCGCTCTTCAGGTATTTCTTCGCCGTCTCTAAATTCGGTTTCTCCTTGAATTGTTTAACGGGGAAAATGTCCTTTGTACATTGTACATTGTCCCTTTGTACTTCAATATACCCGTAACCGGTTTCCGGTCTTGTCGGTGTCATACCTAAGGTACAAATAGCCTCATTCTTGCCCGTAAAATCAAACGCCTTCAAAATAACCTGCCGGAACTTCTCTTCCTCCAAGATCAAATGATCACTGGCTGCAACCACTACATTTGCATCCCGTAACCCGTAACCGGTAACCCGTAACCGCTCTTTTATCCACGCCGTCGCATACGCGATACACGGCGCCGTGTTACGTCTCGCCGGTTCACATAGAACCTGCTCCGCTTTCATGTCCGGAATCTGCTCCAGAATCAAATCGCGGTAGGCCACGTTCGTTACAATCACCATGTTCTCGATCGGAACGATAGGACGAAAACGGTCCACCGTCATCTGTAACAGACTTCTACCCGTACCGAAGAAGTCCAAAAACTGTTTCGGTTTTCGCTCCCTACTGAACGGCCAGAATCGGCTTCCGATACCGCCCGCCATGATCACACAATAGTTATTTTGATTTGCTTTCATATGTAAAAATCCAATTTGGGTGCAAATATACAACATTTTTTTTATATACGCAAGCGCACGCGTACTTTTTTATAAAAAAATCACTTTTTTGTCAAAAAAATGCGTTCCTTTCACCTTTCACCTTTCACCTTTCACCTTTTTTTTGTACCTTTGCACCGTAATTTGGAGTTTTATGCGCAAAATCGGATTTTTGATAGTACTGACAACGGTGATGCTGACGGCTTGCGGAACGGGAAGTTCTTCCGTACCCAAACCTTACGGTTACTACCGGATCACGTTGCCCGACACGGCTTATCATGCTTTTTCGGATTTTTATCCGAATTATCCGTATAACTTCGCTTTGTCCACCAACGCCGAAGTGCAACTGCGTGACGATGAACCCTATTGGATCAATATCTATTATCCTTGCGTCGATGCCACGATCCATTGTTCGTACAAACCCGTTCAGAACAACTTGCGGAAACTAACCGACGACGCACTGGAGTTCGTCTATCGCAACGCTTCGTTTGCCAATGCGATTCCGGAACAGGAATATGCCCACCCGGAAGCGAAAGTGTACGGCGTCCTCTTTGATCTGCAAGGAAACACCGCCTCCTCGTCGCAGTTCTTTGTCACCGATTCTACACGCCATTTTTTTCGTGCCTCGGTGTACTGCAACTGTCCGCCGAATGCCGATTCTCTGGCACCTGTCAACCGCTTTTTGCGCAACGATATTATCCGCATGGTCGAATCATTTGAATGGAAAAATAACTAGAAGACCAGATGACCAGTATACCAGAAGACCATAAGAAAAGGCTTGCCCTTTTACTCGATCCGGAAAAGGCGAATTTGGACGCCCTTTCGTTCACCTCGGATTGCCATCCCGACTATATTTTTGTCGGTGGCTCTACCGGTGGTGACACGTCGGAGTTTATCCAAAATTTAAAATCTTCAATCTCCAATCTCCAATCTCCAATTCCTGTCGTTTTATTTCCCGGAAATGCTTCCCAATTTAGTCCCGAAGCGGATGCAATTTTGTATCTCTCTTTGCTTTCCGGAAATAACCCGGAATATCTTGTGGGGCAGCAGGTTAAGTCGGCACGCATGATTCGTGAATCGGGTATAAATTTCATCCCGACGGCATACATCCTGATAGACGGTGGAGTGGAGACTTCCACGATGAAGGTAACGGGTACTAAACCTATCAAACCTTCAAACCTTCAAACGATTATAGACACCTGTATCGCGGCGGAGATGATGGGTAAAAAAGCGATCTATCTGGAAGCCGGTTCTGGAGCCATCCATCCCGTCTCTCCGGATATCATTAGCGCCGTGCGAAAAGTAACTTCCTGCACCCTCATCGTCGGCGGTGGTATCCGTACCCCCGAAGCCATGCACGCCGCCTATAATGCCGGCGCCGACATCGTCGTCATCGGAAACCACTTCGAAGATCATCCCGATGACCTCTCGGCCTTCCTTAAAGTCCTTAAGGACCTTAAAGACCCTAAGGACCTTATCTCGGCCGCTGATGACCGCTACATGTCTCTCGCCCTTGCCGAAGCCCGTAAGGCCCTTGCCTCCGACGAGATCCCCATCGGCTGCGTCATCGTCAGCCAAAACCAGATCATCGGTCGCGGACATAACCTCACCGAGACCCTCGCCGATGTCACCGCCCACGCAGAGATACAAGCTATCACCGCCGCAAGCCAGACTCTCGGCGGCAAGTACCTCCCCGATGCTACCCTCTACGTCACCGTCGAACCCTGTCCTATGTGTGCCGGTGCCATCGGTTGGGCGCAGATAGCACGGATCGTCTATGGCGCACCCGATCCGAAACGAGGATACACGACTTACGCACCTCGTGCTTTCCATCCAAAAGCCACCGTCACCGCCGGTGTGCTCGAAGACGAGTGCCGGGCACTCATACAAGAATTTTTTAAACGCAAACGATAAATGGCAAACATCAAATCACACATCTTTCGTTCCCTGGCGTTCATAACGCTCGCAGCGGCTATCGTCGCCCTCTTTCCGCGTTATTCCAACACCTTCCGCTATCATTACGAGATAGGAAAACCCTGGGGATATTCAACCCTCACAGCACCGTTTGACTTCCGCATCTACAAGACCCCTGAACAACTTGAACAGGATAAGCAAAAACTGCTGTCGGAGGTTAAACCCTATTTCCGTTTTATGCCGAATACCCAACGTGCCATACTCGTGGTCTCCCTGGCGGATTACGAATGGCTTACCACAGGAAAATATGCGGAAGTGGTGGTTGTCAAAGGTCCAACCTATTCCCAGACCTATCCGATCTCTGAGATATACTCCGAGAAATCGGCCTTTGTCGCTACCGGCGTTGAATACCGACAAAACCTCGAACAAGACACCGCAAAAATGAACGCCCTGCGTGCTCAAGCACTTTCCCGACTCAACGAAACGGGTGGGGAAGGTCTGGCGCCTATCGCCAAAGGACAACGGATCATCGAGAACGGCGAACTCGTCAATAGTTACACCTACCAGGTGCTCCAATCCCTCTCTCGCGCCTACGAAGAAAAATCGCTGGGTATGCAGCAACGCCTCTTATCCACCATCGGCGAAGCCCTCCTGGTTATCCTCTTCCTCTCTCTCTTCATCGCATATCTGTTTGTCTTCCGGCGGTCGTACTTGCAAAAAACCTCCGTCGTCCTTTTCTTCTGCTTGCAGATATTCATTGTCATCGCGCTGGCCTGCCTCGCCCTGCGATTCGGCTTCTCCGTGTATATGATCCCCTTCGCGTGGGTACCTATATTAACGCGTGTGTTCCTGGATTCACGAACGGCCCTCTTCCTCCATTTCACAACCATCCTCATCACCTCTATCGTCGTGCCGGCACCGGAGACCTTCTTCTTCATCCAGATCGGCGTAGGTATGGTAGCCGTCTCGTCGCTCTCTGACATGACACGCCGGGCCCAACTCGTACAGACAGCCGGTTGGATCCTACTCGTCCAGACCGTCGCTTACACCGCCATCACCTTTGCACAATCGGGTACTTTCGACACACTCGCACCGATGATGTACCTTTATTTCGCCATCTGTGCCGTACTCACCATCGGTTGTTATGGTCTGATCTATCTCTTTGAGAAGATCTTCCATTTCATCTCGTCTATCACCCTCGTCGAACTGACCGATCTCAACTCCGACCTGCTCCATAAACTGGCGGAGAAAGCACCTGGCACCTTCCAGCACTCCATGCAAGTATCCAACCTCGCTTCCGAAGCGGCGAAGGCTATCGGTGCCAACGCACTCCTCGTTCGTACCGGCGCACTCTACCACGATATTGGCAAAACAGCCAACCCGCTCTACTTTGTAGAGAACCAGCAAGGCGTCGAGAATCCGCTCCTCACGATGGATCCCCGTGAAGCGGCGAAAGTGGTCATTGCCCACGTGGCTGAAGGAGAGAAAATCGCTCGGAAAAGTCATTTGCCCGAAGCGGTCATCAACTTCATAACCACCCACCACGGCACCTCCCTCGTGCGCTATTTCTATAACACTTATTGTAACGCGCACCCGGATGAAAACGTCGATCAGTCCCTCTTCCGCTATCCCGGATCCAAACCCTCCACTAAGGAAGGTGCAATCCTCATGATGGCCGATGCCATCGAAGCCCGTTCACGCAGTCTCGATGACTTCTCTGAAGCCTCTATCGCTGCTGCCGTGAACCAGATGATCGACTCCCAGATAGCCGACGGACAGTTCTCTGAGACTCCCCTTTCCTTCAAGGATGTCGAAGACATCCGCCGTGTCTTCATCTCGCGCCTCGTCGCTATGAACCATCATCGTATCTCATACCCCACGCTGAATAAATAACCTTCGACATGACGTCATTACGTCATAACGACATGACGAAAAAATACCCCCTATATCTCGCTCCCATGGAGGATGTCACCGATCCGGCCTTCCGAATGCTCTGCAAGCGTTTCGGTGCCGATCGTGTTTACACCGAGTTCGTCAATGCCGACGCACTCGTGCGTGACATCGCCTCCACGACGCGCAAACTCACCATCCATGATGCCGAACGACCCGTAGCTATTCAGATCTACGGCCGTGATCCCGAATCGATGGCGGAGGCCGCACGGATCGTCGAGACCGCCAAACCCGATTTCATCGACATTAACTTCGGCTGTCCCGTTAAGAAAGTAGCCGGAAAAGGTGCTGGCGCCGGACTCCTCCGCGATGTCCCGAAAATGCTCGATATCACACGTGCTGTCGTCAACGCTGTCCATACCCCCGTCACCGCCAAGACGCGTCTCGGATGGGATGATAAAGACTTGACGCCTCGCATCAATCCCCTCGGGATACCGGGATTCCGAGATACCGGAGTGCCGGAGTATTTCATTACTTCGCTTGCCGAAGCCCTCCAAGACTGCGGAATCCGGGAACTTGCTATCCACGGTCGCACCCGTTCGCAGATGTATCGCGGCGATGCCGATTGGACCCTTATCGGGGAAGTCAAAAACTGTCCCCGAATCCACATCCCCATCATCGGAAACGGAGATGTCACCACCCCGGAACGCGCTAAAGAATGTTTCGATAAATACGGTGTCGATGCCATCATGGTCGGTCGTGCCACCTTCGGTGCCCCATGGCTCTTCGCCGAAATGAAAGCCGGCCTCGGGATACCGGGATACCAAGATTCCGGGATTCCGAAAACAATGGCCGACAAAGTCGCCATCCTCAAAGAGCACGTCCTTGCTTCGATCGCCTGGTGCGGAAACGACGAACGCAAAGGCATTGTCCATTCCCGCCGGCATTTTGCGGCCTCACCCGTCTTCAAAGGCCTTTTTGACTTCAAGCAAACCCGCATCGCCCTCCTTCGTGCCGAAACCGTCGCCGACGTCTTCGCCATCATGGATCAAATAGTAGAAAACTGGTCGGGATACCGAGATACCGAGATACCGGGATAACGAAAAATCAAAATTGTAAATGTCAAATCTCCAATCTCCAATATCCAATATCAAACGTGTGTTTGATAGCCACGCCCTCTGGCTCTCGATGGTAATCGGTGCCCTGGGTCACACATACTTCCTGCCGCTCAAGCCCATCCTTCCGTGGTTGATCTTCTTCATGCTCTTTTTTACCTTCTGTAAGGTCAACCCCCTCGATCTCCGGCTCCATAAATGGCATTGGGTGGTCCTCACCGCACAACTGCTCCTCAGCTTCGGCGTCTATGCGGCCGTGCGTCATTTCACCCATGATCAGATCCTCGCACAAGGACTCCTCATGTGTTTCATCATGCCTACGGCAACGGCAGCACCCATCATCGCAGGAAAACTCGGCGGCTCCATCCAGAACCTCACCACCTTCACCCTCCTCTCTAACTTCGCGACCGCTATCATCGTTCCGCTCACATTCCCGCTTATCAACCCGGCGTCCGACATGACTTTCTTCCCTGCTTTCCTCTTGATATTAAAACGCATCGCTCCCCTCCTTCTCGGCCCCTTCTTCTTAGCCTGGGCTGTCCGTGCCGGCTTTAACACCTATTACCGTCGTCATAACGTCATGACGTCATCACGTCATAACGAAATATCCAATCTTCAATCTCCAATCACCAATCGCGAGTTTTCTTTGCCGAAGAAACTCGCTATCCTCCCCTTCTATCTCTGGGTCGCTTCCATCATCGTCCTTATGTCCGTCGTTACGGAAACAACAATCGCCAATTTCCATTCTCAAATATCCAATATCATCATCCTCTTGATCGCTTCTTTCTTCGCCTGCCTCATCCAATTCGGTCTCGGCAAATGGATCGGTTATAAATTACCCGCTCCTTCCAAAGGACGCGACTACCAGGATGTCCTCATCAACCCTGCTGCTGCTCCCAAGACCATGGCCGGTGTCTCTTCCATCACCGCCGGACAAGCGTTCGGTCAGAAAAACACCTCCCTCGGTGTCTGGATGGCGCAAACCTTCCTCGATCCCCTCTCTTCCCTCGGTGCAGCGGCCTATATCCTCTGGCAGAACCTCTTCAATGCTACCCAACTCTTCATTGCCGCACATAAGAAGTAATTCCACCAGAAGTAATTCCACCAGAAGTAATTCCTCAAAAAAATGATGGAGAGTTTTTTTGTTCTTAGTATAGTATGCGATTAGTATGTATTTAGTAGGTGATTAGTAGGTAATTAGTAGGTTATAATCGGTTTCATCCACGGACCACCTTACTCCGTCTCTATCCTATTAATACCTCCATTTATGCACGTAAATTGAAAAAATTAAAAAATCTGCAAATTTATTTGCATATGTCAGAAAAATGTAGTAACTTTGCACCCGAAAAGAAAAATCCTCGTCATGACGTCATCTCGTCATCTCGTCATAACGAGATAATTATAACAACAAACAACTAACTTTTTTGTTTAATTAAATTTATGAAGGTTTGTGCAAATCGAGTGTAAGCACGCTTACGCAACTCGATGAAGCCAAAGCTCCAGAATTTTTAAAATTTTAATTTTCAAAATTATGAAGAAATTCTTCTCTCTTTTCGCTGCCGTCCTCTTCGCAGGCAGCATGATGGCTGCTGAGACAGTCTACAAACAAACTATTTTTAACGCTACTAACAATAGCGGAAAAATTTCTTCTTATGAAAATTCTTGGACCAACACTACTGATGGATTTACGGTAAATATCGTAAATGCCAACAATAACAACAATGGTTGGGCGTATATCAAGATGGGTCGTAAGAATGTAACTTCTGTAGGTTCTATTGCTACTGCAGCTGCAGTTGACAAAGCTATCACAAAAGTGGCTTTAACAATTGATGCAGTAACGGCATCCAAAATCAATAGTTTAAAACTCTACATTTCTGCTGATGGCAGTGCATGGAGTGAAGAAGGTGCATTTACTGTTGCAGCCGGTGCTCAAGAGGTAGCTATCGCAGAAGCAAAGCAGGCCGTTAACCTCTATTACAAAGTTGAAGCTGATTGTGCTAGCGGTTCTTCTAATGGTCTGATCACCATTTCCAAAGTTGAGTTCTACGCAGAAGATGGTGGCGATCCGACTCCCGTTATTGAGTACTACGTAGTTGGTACGATGAACAACTGGGAACTCAGCGCTGATTATAAACTCGCTGCAAATCCTGCTCAAGCTGGTGAGTATATGAAGAGATTTACCTTCGCTGCTAATGACGAGCTCAAAGTGCGCAAAGCTATTGATGGCGAACTTGACGCTTGGTATCCGGAAGGTGTTGGTAACAACTGGGTAATCACCGAGGATGGCCAATATGACGTTTACTTCCGTCCGGAAGGAAACACCGAGTGGGCTAACGGCTTCTTCTTCGTTGCTCCGTATGTGATCCCGCAGTACGAAGTAGCTGAGGCTATCGCTGCTGGTCTGACCGATGGTACAGAAATCAAAGTTCGTGGTGTCGTTTCTAAGATTGAATTCAAAGGTACGAACTTTAAAACTTTTGGTTCTGCAAATATCTATGTAAACGATGCTACTGGCGCAGAGGGCTCGTTTGAGTTCTATAACTGCTATTCTATGAATGCTGATACTTTCAAGGTTTCTGTTCCTGCTTGGGATGCGACCAGTACTTCTTATGCTCAGTTTACAGAGGTTTCTGACGCTAACGGATATACGATCCACGTAGGTGATACTGTAATCGCTCAAGGTAAGTATTTGTACTACGCAAAGAATAGTGTACATGAGCTCAACACTGGTTGCTTCATCATCTACGCAAAAGAACCGGACGCAGAGTTTCCGACCGCTATCGACAACACCAACATCGATGCGAAGGCTGTTAAGTTCTTCGAGAACGGTCAGCTCATCATCATCAAGAATGGTGTTCGTTACAACGCACAAGGTGCTGTAGTTCGCTAATCGCAACTACTCTTAGGAGAGGGAATTTGATCGTTCCCTCTCTTACAACAAAATACCTTAGGTATTAATTAACTTTATTGTTTAACTAAAAATCAAAGTATCATGAGAAAATTATTCTCTATTGTTGCAGCTGCGTTAATCGCTTTTTCAGTAAGTGCAAAAGTGGTGCATATTACTCCTACTGCTCCGCGCGCACAAGACAACATTCGTTACGCTTTGCGTGATAGCCTGACGGCTGACACCATCATGTTGGCTGAAGGAACCTACATTGAGGCTAACTCTATCGCCGGTGACAGAAACATTGTTATTATGCCCGAAGAAGGTGCTAAACCGGTTGTCCAACTGGCTACAAGTGCTTACATTAAGGTACAGAACGGTGCAAATGTCGTTGTTGAAGGTCTTAAGTTTGATGGAGCCACCAACGGCACTAACTATGGTCTTCGCCCCTACGATGCATCGAATTCTACGTTGAAAGTAAAAGGCTGTGAGTTCTACGGCTTTACCAAAAACATCATCACAGCTGATGGCGCTCAGCACATGAGTTCTTTAATTATTGATGATTGCTATTTCCACGACAATACTCGTGCTGCCGTATATTTTGCAGCAAGTTCGGATACTGAAGGAAGTAACATTTGTGACTATTTGGAGGTAAAAAACACAACGATTGCAAATGTTTCTGCGCTAAGCGGTGCTGGAGCAATTGATATTCGTAATAACAACGCAAATCAGTCAGCAGAGACAGTAACGCTTATCATTGACCACTGTACTTTCTATAACATCCAAGGATACGAGCGCGTAGTACAATCATACAAATCTCCGCTTGTGACGATCTCGAATAGTATCTTTATGCAACCGGAGACGGCTACCAATTATGCTATTTGGGCTTACGGTGGTAATGTTAAGAATTGTTTGGTTTATAATTTTGCTGGCAATCGCGATTGGGATGCATGCCCGACATTTGTCAATATGCTTAATGTTGATCCTCTCTTTGTTAACGCTGCAGAGGGTAACTTCACCCTTGGTGAAGGTTCTCCGGCTTTGACCGCTGCTGAGGATGGTGGTGCTATCGGTGACCCGCGTTGGGTACCTGCTGTTGCTCCTGCTGAGCCGAAATTCTACGTTGCAGGTTCTATGACCAGCTGGGGAGACAACAAGATCGCTGTTTACGAGGATAGCTATGTGCTGGAGAACCTCGCAGCTAATACTTACCAACTGAAAGTAGTTGACGGTGATGACTGGCTTGGCTTTGACGCGCTGACGGAAAAGACTCCGGGCTTATTCAAGGACGATTGGGGGAATATTAACTTCACTTTAGCGGAGGCTGGTGACATTACCGTTACTTTCATCAAAGAAAACGGCCAAATCACTACTTTCACAGTAAAAGGTAACTATGTTCTGCCTTCCGTTACGTTGGCTGGTTCAATGAATAGTTGGAGCCCTACTGCTGAAGGTTATGCATTCACTCCGGCTGAGGATAAACTGACAGCAAGCCTTACCGTAACCCTGAACGACTATTACTATGAATTCAAAGTCGTTGTTGGTGGTTCGCTGTGGATGGGTAAAGAAACCGGTGGCAACTACTATGAATTGAAACGTGATTGGAATACGGTTAGTGACTTGGTAGCTGACAAACCGAACCTCGTTATCAAACCGGACGTTGTTCCTGGTGATTATACCTTCATTTGGACGTTTGCTAACAACGCCCTCGAAGTTATCTTCCCGAGTCAGGGGGGTGACGAGTCTGCTATCGACAACACCGCTGTGGACGCTCAGATTATCAAGACCATTGAGAACGGACAACTCATCATCATCAAGAATGGTGTTAAGTATGACGTTCATGGAACAATCATCCGCTAACGCGCGCGTATAATAAGGAGAGGGAACTTGGTCGTTCCCTCTCTTACCAACTTTAAAAGTTTAACTTTTTATATTAATTATAGTTTAACAAAATTCAAAGTATCATGAGAAAATTTCTTTCTTTAATGATGGTAATGTTCGCTGCAGTCACACTTGCGTTTGCAGATGATCCGGTGCAGATTGCAAGCGGTACATTCAATGGGAAGAATGCTTCCTACACGGAAGGATGGACAACAACCGGTACTGGAAAATCACGTACCGATTGTATCATCATTGGCGCCGGTGAGAACATTACTTCTCCTTCTATCGATTTATCCGCTTATGATTCCATTTCAATTACGTTTAAAGGACGTCGCTATGGAAGTCTAAGTGGAAGCAAAGCAACTGTTAGCGTAGCATATGGAGCTAATGAGTTGGGAACGATTGATATTACTTCAAGTTCTGTAGGTAATGTAGCTGGTAATATTGGCTATAAGGTTCCTGCTAATTTGGCTACCTCTGCATTTGTATTTACTTGTACGAATGCTACTAGTGCAGGCTCAACTCATGGAGCAGGTATTGGGACTATTACAATTACAGGAATTGAGAAAACAACTACTCCCGATCCAGATCCCCAACCGACAACTCAGGATCTCTATCTCAAGCTTAGCTCCGATTGGGCTGGATGGCCGGCAAAGTATGCAGTCTATTATTTTAACGACACCGAGAACGGCTGGTCTGAATTCATGACCGAAGTGGAGGGTGAGGATAATACCTATACCGCTACTATTCCGGTGGGGTATAGCAAAGTAATCTTTGTTCGCTTGAATGGAGCAGCAACAGAAGCCAATTGGGATAATAAATGGAGTCAGACCGTGAACCTTACTATCCCCGAAAACAAGAACCACTTCACGGTTACTTCCGGTGGCACCGGCTCTGAGTGCGACGGCGTTTGGGCTAAATATCCCGTTGTTCCAACCTACTATGTAGCCGGTACGATGACCAGCTGGGCGGATAACATGGTTGAGATGAACGAAGGCTCTTATACCTTCGAAGGGCTTGCAGCAGGCACCTATGAGATTAAGGTTGTTGACGATGCCAATAATTGGTATGGTTTCGAAGTACTCGATCAGACGAAGTCGTCCGCAAATATTTACAATGCAGGTGGTAATATTAAGTTCACGCTTGCTGAAGCGGGTAATGTAACCGTTGCTTATGCGAACTCGAAGATCACTGTAACCGGTACCTTTGTTGCTCCGAGCACCAAGTTTACGGTTACTGTTCCCGAAGGTACAGAGAAAACATATATCGCTGGTAACTTCAATAACTGGACTCCCGCTGAGATGACGCTCAAGGCTGGTGAGGAAGATGTATTTGAACTGACGGTTGAAGGCGTTGAGTCGGATACTGTTGCTTACAAATATCTCGCAGGAGCAGATTGGAAATTTGTGGAAGTTATTGAAAATAACCGTTCCTACAACGCTGCTGATGAGGTAAGCGCTTGGAAGGCCGTTCCGACGATCTATAAGTACGCGAAAGTAAAAGAGGCTCCGGTTAACTGGACCGGTCATTATATCATTGCTTGGGCTGATCACAAACCGCACTCGGCTATTAAAGTAGGTTCTAGCAGCAAGGATGATTTTGTGGCTGCTGATGACGCTCTGGTATTTACCGATGGCGATACCATCTCCATCATGGAAGGTATGGACTTTGCAGTAAATATCCGTTTTGGCGCAAGCGAAGGAGCTTATACGCTGCAATTACCGGACGGTAAATATATCTATCTCCCGAACGCTAACGGCGTTTGCAGTAAGGATGAAGCAACGGATATGTATTTGGCTGTTTCTCCGAGTACTACTCAAACAGGTATTCAAATTGGAGATAAAGCGGATATGTCCAACAGAGTTATCTATAATAACAGTACCAACTATCGTTCATATACCAATAAATATGAAGCAACTGGTTATATTCTCCCGACACTCTACCGTCTCGTAGATGAGGCGTTTGACTGTCAGGACGGTCCGTACGCCATCCTCGTAAACGGCAAGGATGTTGAGAATACCGTTGCCGGGGAGGAGTTCGACGGCTACAAGCAGTACGTAGCTTACCTCTCTCTGACGAAGGGTGACAGCATCCAACTCATCAACACCAGCTGCGGCGCTACTTGGCTCCCGGCTATCGAAGAGGGGGGCATGTCCGCTCATTTCAAGAAAGGCGTTAACGCAGCTACTATCGACACCACCGGTTGCTTCGATCTCTATATCAAGATGAAATCCGGCGATGATAAGATCTATATCGGTGCAGGTATCTGTCCGGAAGACACTATTCGTTTCACCGTTGTTGGTGATGGCGAGGCATTAGGAGACTGGGATCTTGCTGAGGGCTTACAAAGTAAAGAGAATACACTGGAAGTGAACCTCAAGGCTGGTGACTATAAGCTCAAAGTAGTTGACCAAAATAACTTCTGGTTCGGCTTCGAACAACTCTCTGAAGTGGCTGAAGGACTCAAATCGTTAGACGATGATAAGAACATCGGCTTCACCCTCAAAGAGGACGGTAAAGTAACCTTTACGCTTATCAAGACCGAAACAGACACCACCTTTACTGTAGCAGGTAACTTCTACTACTATCAGCCGACTTTGGTTGATCTCAAGCTCGTTCCGGGTGTATGGGCAGAAGCAGATGCAAAGATTGCTGCCTGGGCATGGACCCGTAAGGAAGGTGCAGAGATGGTAGACCAGTGGACACCGTTCTTTGCTCCGATCGCAGAGGGTAACGATACGCTGAGTGTTAAGATTGATGCAGCAGCCGACTCGATCCTCTTCGTACGCTTTAACAACGAAGCTACCGTACCGACTTGGGATGGCGGCGAAGGTTATATTTGGGGTCAAATGTCTAACGACAGTATCGTAAAAGAGAGCATGACCTACACGATCACCGATTGGGTAGCAGGTACATGGGATGTATATGTTCCGGCTAAGTTCTATGTAACGGGTGATAGCGCACTGGTAACTGATGCCGGTTTTGCAGGCAAGGCATGGAACGCAGATGCTATCAAGTCTGAGAATGATACACTCGTTCTGAACCTCAAGGCAGATCAAGACTACATCCTCAAGGTAGCCGTAAACGGCACATGGGAAGGAGAGAATAACGTGAAGGGTTATAACGAGTTGAGTGAGAAGACAGAAGGTCTGCTCGACATCAGCAACGACCATAACATCGGATTCCGTCTGAACGCAGCAGGTGAAGTAAAAGTTGTATACATTGCAGCAGAAGGCGAGAATCCCGAAATCTTCAAACTCATTGGTGACTTCTACGTAACTCCGGCTCCGGATCCTACCGTTTCTGTTAAGGGCTCGATGAACGACTGGGCAGAGGAGATTCCTTTCGTTCTTTCGGATGACAAGACCTATGCTTCGCTCACCGTGGAGAACATCGGTGCTGACAACTATGACTTCAAGTTTATCATCAACGGCGAATGGCGTTCGAATGGTTATACCTATCATCGTGACTTCCCGGGTGCAGCTGGTATTACAGAGAATAATGATGCAAACATGGTATTCCAGGCTGACGTTGACGGCGAGTACACCTTCTACTGGTACTTCGCTAACGACTCTGCTGCTATCGTTTATCCGGAGAAACCGGAACCGGTAATGGATGACGGCTATTATATCATTGGTCTGAACGGCTGGAATGTAGCAGAGTTGACGGAAGGAGACCAGTTCTGGTCAACAGGTATTGAAACGGGTGAGTTCTCGCTTGACGTTACCCTCGCCGCTGGTGATCAGTTCAAAGTGGTGCGGGTAGAGGACGACGAGATAAAGACTTGGTTCCCGGAGGGTAGCGAAAACGACTATGTCGTGGACGCTAATCACGCAGGAGCAACCACCGTTTACTTCCGTCCGAACTATGACGGTAACGAGGATTGGTTTGCAAGATGTATCTATGTTCTTCCGACCAGCACCGTTGACATCGACATCCTCGACACCAACGCTCCGGCAGTGAAGATCCTCCGTGACGGTCAGATCCTGATCATCAAGGGTAACAAGACCTTCAACATCCAAGGACAACTCGTTAAATAAACGATCGTTCTGATACGAATTGAGGGGCATCCTTTCGGGTGCCCCTCTTTTTGTTCTGAAAGTAAGGTTCTCGGGAGATGGTCCCGTGATGGTCCTGTTCTTTATAGCACATTCATTACTGTTGGATAGCCTTCAGTATCATCGGTGCGATCTCTGTATTATCGTGCCAGCCGCTGAATAGTTGAGCGTTAACGCCTACACTAAATATAGGAATCGCGTGTGCGCTGTGTGCGCGTGTAGTCCAACCGATATGTGCTTTCTTGTTAAGCAACTCAATTCCTGCATCGCCCAGTTTGTTAATCGTCTTATACATCGTCTTGGTATCCTTGCTCTTTCCCTTGCATGCTTGCTCGTACAGATCCTTCAACGCTTTCTCTTCCTCCTTGCTGATCTCTACCGTCTCCCAGAAACCTAACTGTGCTCTGTAAATCGCCTGCACCTCTTTCCAACTCGGTTTCTTATTCGCTTTAAACAACTGCGTAAATGCGTCACTCAGCACCCAGGCCGAACATTTCTGATTTTGCAGTTCCTCCAGATGCAAGGTGTAGTCACTGTTGCCCAATGCCAAACCACCTGTCTCATGGTCAGCCGTCACTACAATCAGCGTCTCGTCCGGATGGGCCTTATAGAACTCATATACTACCTCCAGTGCCTCGTTCATATCCCATACTTCACCGAAAGCCGTAGCTGCATCGTCTCCGTGACACGCATAATCGATCATTCCGCCTTCTACCATCATAAAGAACTTCTCATACCGTGCCTCTAAAAACGGTACCGCCGTGCTCACGATCTGCTTTAACGTCAGATCTCCCTCTTTCCGGTCTATCGCATAGGGTAGGTTACTCCCGTGTTTTGCCCCCTGATCATCGTCTTTCTGCACTAAAATCATCTTGCTGACATCTGAATGCTGAATACTGATAGCTTCTTCATATCCGTGAACAACCGTATACCCCTTCTCCTCTGCATTCCGGTACAGATTCACTTTCTTGTCATCTTTCTTTCCCTGCGGATGATGAAAACCCGCACCTCCGAAGAAATCGAACCCGCTTTCCGCTAACTGCAGTCCCACCTTGTAATACTTATCCCTGTTATCTACATGTGCATAGAACGCTGCCGGCGTTGCATGGTCGATAGCTACTGTCGTCATGATGCCGACACCCCAACCGGCCTCTTTCAGCTCTTCTGCAATCGTCTTAATACGTACGCTGTCTTCATCCAGACCTAACATCCCGTTCTTCGTCTTCTTGCCAGTTGCCAGACAGGTGCCTGCTGCCGCAGAATCGGTGATGCCGTTACTCGTTGAGTAACTCGACGCACTGCCTGAATAAGGAAAACTCGTCATCAGTGTCTGCACGCGACCTAACGGTTTCCCGTTAATCGCCGAACGGTACATCTCCGCTCCTAACACCTGGTTACTCCCCATACCGTCACCGATGAAATAAAACACGTATTTAACTTCCGCGCTTACGGTGAAAGCAATGACCAATAGGGCCATTAAAATAGTAATTCGTCTCATATGAAAAAATATTTTGTATTAACCTTTCGCCTTTAACCTTTCGCCATTCGCCTTTTTTCTTTCAGCCTGACGATGCCTTTTCCGTTTCCGGGCTTCCCGGCGTTTCTCCTGTTGATGTTTCTCCCGCTCTTCCGGCGTCATATGCGGCGGTGGTTCAATGCCCTGTTCCCGTAACCGCTGATCCTGCACCTGCTGCTGATGTTCGATCATTCGCTCTTTCTCTGCCTTTTTCAGCGCTTCCACCTCCTTCGGATCCAAGGGTTCGTGCCGCATCATATCCTCATAGATCAGTAGCGTTGCCCAGGCGTCTGTACTCGCATAACGCGCCTGCTCCGGCGTCAGATGACTGTTCTCCCAGTTCGTTAATTGTTGCGTCTTGGAGATCTTCTTACCGAAACAGATGGCGAACATCTTCTGCAGTCCCAATTCCAAGATGCCGTACTGTGCCGCCAATGACTGCACATCTACGCAGTTAGCCGGCACAAAATTGCGCCTTCTTCTCAACCCGTTGATATCATCCCGGAAAGCCAATCCCACCTTTCGTATCTTCTCGTCGGCAAACAGGTCTGCCAAAGCCTGCGGCATACCTACGTGCGTTAACCGGAACAGATAGCACCGTTCGTGACTCGCTATCTGCACCAAGGCCGTAGGGTAGTGGATGCCTCTCTGAAAACTCGGACGAGCCTCCGTATCCACACCAATCACCTGCTGCGTACGCAGATAATTCACCGCTTCCTCTACCTGCTCTTCCCGATCCACTACGATCACTTCGCCCTCAAAAGCCGCTACAGGCATTAACTGTACCAACTCCTTACTAATATGTGCTATATAATTTTCCACCCGTAACCCGTAACCTATAACCCTTCACCGTTACCAAGCGCATGTAATGCGCGCATAACGGCGATCAGTTTTTGTCCCCAATGTGTTTCAAACGCTTCGCAGCAAAGTACGACAGCATCGTGCATAATCGCTTCCTCTCCTGTCTGGAAAGCGGCTGCCAGGTCCTTCAACTCCTGATAGATATCCGCGATGCCCTCTGAGATATATGCCGTCTGCACCTCGTCCGTATAGATACCCTGATCTACAAACACATCCAGATACGCATCGTCTTGACCCAACAGATTCCGGATCCCCACCAACGCGTACGTATAATCTTCTTCTGTCACAAACCGCTGCGGCTCTTCATCCATCATCAACTCCTCTTTTTCCACCAACCGCGTTCGCAGATACAACACCGGAAGCAGCCTCAACATCTGTTCCCGCCATTCCTCACGCTCGTACTCACTGCTCTTTTCCACTAACAGACACGTCTGCGCAGCAGCCGTCACAAAAGCGATCGTACTGTCCTTATAAATTAAATTCTGCATACTATCGTTAATAAAATCGCTGCAAAGTTACTACAAAATTTGCATATATGCAAAAAAAAGTGTATCTTTGCAGCGTTTTTTAATTCAAACACTATGAGAAAAATAATTCTTTTGGCCTTTATGGCTTTGGGTATGAGCGCTTTTGCGCAAAAAGTGACACCGCTGAACATCCAATTGGCGGAAGTGAAACTGGATTCTCTTCGTAACCTTTACATCGCTGAACCGACGATGTACCGTGCTTCCCTCGAAGTGGTCGCGCAGGAATTAACGAAGAATGGAGAAGATGTGAAAGCCGCACGTGCTGAACTCAAAGATGAGATAGCGCACGCAAAAGAGATGGGAAACTCGATCAAAGAGGCTAACAAGATGGCTGCTTCGCTCAAGAAGATCTATGCTAAAGAGGAATCGACCCTCAAATCCATGCAGAAGACCGTTGAGAAACAGCAGCGCAAACTCAACTCCAACAAGCGCCTCAACAAGGAAACCCGTGACAGCTATTCCACTATGCTGGAGAAACAGCAGAAGGAACTCGGTTATGCCCTTCGTGAACTGGCGGAACGCCAACGCGCTATTGCTGAACTCGAGACTTCTATCCAGAACTGGCAGACTACCTTGCAGTCTTACGTCCAAGAGACCCAGCAGAAAGCCTTGGAGTTAACCAAGATCGAGTCTACGCTCAAAGAGCGTACCGATGCCGTCAAAGCAGAACAGAAATTTGCGAAGACCCTCTAACCCGTAACCCATAACCCGTAACCCCTAATCCGTAACCCATAACCCGTAACCCATAACCCATATGCAAGTAATAAACCTCTCTGAGCACAACAGCGTGCTTAACCGGTATCTGAGCCAGATACGCGATGTAGAGATCCAGAAGGATAGTATGCGTTTTCGTCATAACATCGAGCGTATCGGTGAATTCATGGCGATAGAACTCAGCAAGACGCTGGATTATCAACTTACCAACGTGCAGACGCCACTCGGTATTGCTCCCGTCAACACCATCACCGATCAACTCGTGCTGGCTACCATCCTGCGTGCCGGACTACCGTTGCATCAGGGATTCCTCAATATCTTTGATAATGCGGAGAATGCCTTCCTCAGTGCTTACCGTCGCGTGAATGCGGCCGGTGAATTGGAGATCGTAGCCGAATATATGGCGGCTCCTGCTATCGAAGGAAAGACCCTCATTGTGGCGGATCCGATGTTGGCAACCGGTATGTCGATGGAGGTAGGTTACTTGGCGCTGCTGCGTCATGGTAAACCCAAACACACCCATCTCTGCTGTGCAATTGCTACACCGAAGGCCATCGACTACATGCGTCAGGCATTGAACGACAGCGATGATGTCACCCTCTGGTGCGCAGCGATCGATCCGATCCTCAATGAGAAGAAATATATCGTACCGGGACTCGGTGATGCCGGTGATCTCTGTTACGGTGTTAAAATCCATCTGTCCGATCGTTAATCGTAAGAAATATTGGGCTTTTCTGCCTGCTGTCCTGTTCACAGCTGCAGTTGCTTATCTGAGCCTTGCGGAGAGTGCACAAGCGCCCTCCGTAGCGCTTAATGATAAGTTCCTTCACGCTGCGTTCTACACCGTGCTGGCATTGGCATGGATCCTACCCTTTAAATCTCCAATCTCCAATCTCCAATATCCAATCTATGCTGTCGTTCTCCTCGGTACGACAGCGTTCGGAGGTCTTATGGAGCTCCTTCAACATTTCTGCACCCTCACCCGTTCCGGCGAATGGCTGGACCTGGCAGCTGACTTCGTCGGTGCCCTTATTGGTGTGATAATAATAGCAATTATTACAATCGTCAATCAATCGTCCACTCGTAAATCGTCCACTCGTCAATGAGTTCGCCTCTCTACGATATCGCATTAAGTTTGCTTTTTCGTACTCGTTTGCGAAAATCCCTTGCCCTCTTCGACCATTACGGCTCGGCAGAGGAAGCTTGGCACCATATCGATGAACCCGGTATGAAGGAAGCGTACGAGCGTGCGCAGAGGGAATTGGAATGGATCGACGCACATGGTATCCGTGTGTGGACACTCTCCGATGAGGATTATCCTTATCGCCTTCGCCAGTGTCCTGACAAACCCCTTCTCCTCTATAGCAAAGGCAATGTGCACCCTTCGGACGGTCATATCGTCTCCATCGTCGGTACCCGTCAACCTACGGATCGGGGATGTCAACTGACCGAACGGTTGGTAAAGGACTTGGCCGATCGCTTGGAGTCTGTCACCATCGTCAGCGGAGGTGCTTACGGTATCGATATAACGGCGCACCGTGCGGCGAATAAGATCGGTATTCCTACTATCATCATCCCGGCGCATGGTCTCGATCGCATCTATCCGCATACCCATCGTCTCGATGCAGTCGGCGCGCTCGGCAGAGGAGGTTTACTCACCGAGTTTCCTTCCTGCACTGAACCGATGCCGCCGTATTTCCTGCAACGCAACCGCATCATCGCCGGTTTGGCCGATGCCGTCGTCGTAGTAGAATCCCGGGAAAAAGGAGGTAGTCTGGTTACTGCCCAGATGGCCTGCGACTATAACCGGGAACTGTTCGCTTTCTCCGGTCGACCCACGGACCTCTCATCCATTGGCTGTAATAACCTCATCCGTTCCAATAAAGCACAACTCATCAATGGTGCCGATGATCTCATCAATGCCATGCAGTGGAAAACCAAATCAAACTCTCAAACAACTTCAAACCTTCAAACGACTATGGTCGGTCTCTTAGCCGACCTTACGGATACCCAGCAAACCATTCTGAATAAACTTCAGGAAGCCGAAGATGGTATCCACATCAACCTCATCGTCATGGAGACCCAGATCCCCTATAGCGATGTCTCTTCGGACCTCGTTTTGCTCGAGATGCAAGGTCTCGTTCGCTCCCTTCCCGGCGGAATTTATCGCTTTGCGCGTTAATTTCTACTGAAATTTCTTATTCCAAACGATTATTTTCCAGAAAAATTTCAGTAAAATCTTGCACATGTGCAAAATTTTTTGTAACTTTGCACCCGCAATTGAAAGAACGCGTTTATTTATGGAAACTTTTTTGAAGAATTTGGGCATTATTGTCCTGCTTTTAGGTGTGGTTTGCCTTGTGATTTATAAGTTCGCATGTCCGTCGAACGCTTTGCTTATCGTCAGCATTGCGCTGGAAATCGCAGGTATCATCTCCTATATCGTGATTAACCGCCGCCGCGACTAATTCATGGCTACTCAGGGTTTCAATGATGCAGTGAAGTATCATTTGACAGGCATGTACCAGGACTGGTTCCTGGACTATGCTTCGTATGTGATACTCGAGCGTGCTGTGCCGGCTATTGAGGATGGCCTCAAGCCGGTGCAACGTCGTATATTGCACGCCATGAAGACCGTGGATGACGGGAAGTACAACAAGGTCGCCAACATCGTTGGTCAGACCATGCAGTACCACCCGCACGGTGACGCCTCCATCGGAGACGCACTCGTCCAGCTCGGTCAGAAAGATCTGCTCATTGACTGCCAGGGTAACTGGGGAAACATCCTCACCGGTGATGGTGCGGCCGCTCCCCGTTATATCGAGGCACGGCTTTCCAAATTTGCACTCGAAGCGGTCTTTAACCCTAAGACCACCGAGTGGATGAAATCCTACGACGGTCGTAAGAATGAACCGATTCACTTGCCCGTCAAATTCCCATTACTCCTCGCACAAGGTGTCGAGGGTATAGCCGTCGGTCTGAACTCCAAGATCCTGCCGCATAACTTCAACGAGCTCTGCGACGCATCGCTGGCCTATCTCCGTGGTCAGGAGTTTGCGCTCTATCCGGATTTTCCTACCGGCGGTGTCATCGATGTCACCAAGTACAACGACGGTGAACGCGGTGGGTCGGTGAAGATTCGTGCGCGTATCCAGAAGGCCGATGATAACAAGACGCTCATCATCACCGAGATTCCGTTTGGTACCACTACCTCCAAGATCATCGAGACGATCCTCAAAGCCAACCAGAAAGGCAAGATCAAGATCAAGAAGATCGATGACTTCACGGCCGATCAGGCACGTATCGTCGTCCAACTGGCGCCGGGTTCGTCGTCCGACAAAGCCATCGATGCTCTCTATGCCTTCACGGATTGTGAGGTCAACATATCGCCTAACTGCTGCGTAGTAGAGAATCGGAAACCGATCTTCACTACCGTCAGTAACCTGCTCAAGCTCTCCTGCGAGAACACGAAAGCGCTGCTGAAATGGGAACTCGAGATCGAGAAAGGCGAATTGGAGGAGAAATACTTCTATACCTCGCTGGAGAAAATCTTCATCGAGAACCGTATCTATAAGCAGGAAGGCTATGAGAATGCGCCGAATAAAGAGAAACTCATTGAGTTTGTCGATAACGCCCTTACGCCCTTCAAACATCTGCTCATCCGGGAAGTGAAACCCGAGGATATCGAAAAACTCTTCGAGATCCGAATGATCCGTATCACCAAGTTCGACTCCAAGAAAGCCGACGAACTCATGAAGGATCTGGAGAAGAAGATCAAAGCCTGCATCAAGAACCTCAACCATCTGACGGATTATACCATCTCGTGGTTCGAGATGCTCAAGTCCAAATACGGAGAGGCTTATCCGCGTCGTACCGAAGTCCGTAACTTCGGTGCCATCAACGTCAAGGCGGTGGTTGAGAACAACGAGAAACTCTATATCAACCGCGAAGAAGGCTTCGTCGGAACGGGTCTCAAGAAAGATGAGTTCCTCTTCAATTGCTCCGATATCGACGATATCATCGTCTTCCATAAGGACGGTAAATACAAGATCATGAAGGTAGCCGAGAAACTGTTCGTTGGCACCGACATCCTGCATATCGCTGTCTTCCAGCGCGGTGATGACCGCACGGTCTATAACGTCGTTTACCGCGACGGCAAGAAGGGCATCTATTACATGAAGCGCTTCAACGTCACCGGTGTGGCGAAAGATAAGGAATATGACCTCACCCAAGGCAAACCCGGTTCACGGATCGTCTATTTCACGGCGAACCCCAACGGCGAAGCGGAAGTCATCAAGGTCACCCTCAAGCCTGCCATGCACCTCAAGAAACTGGAGGTATGCAAAGATCTCTCCGAATTGGCAGTTAAGTCTCGTACGGCTCGTGGAAACGTGCTTACGAAATTCGACGTTAAGTCCATTACCCTCAAGGAGAAAGGTCATTCGACGATCGGCGGTCGGAAAGTTTGGTTCGATGCCGATGTGCTGCGTATCAATTATGACGAGCATGGTGTTTATCTGGGTGAGTTCTTCGACGAAGAGCGTATCCTCGTCATCAATAACGATGGTACTTATTACACCACGTCTTATGACCTCACCGCCCATTTTGACGATAACATCCTCCGCATTGAGAAATGGAAACCGGAGAAAGTATGGAGTCTCATCCAATGGAATGGGGAACTCAAATACTATTACGGCAAGCGTTTCAGACTCGACGATGCGAATGCGAAGATACAGTCGATGTTAGGTGACGATAAGGACTCCCGCATAGCCCTCCTCTCCGATCGGGAAGAAGCCACTTTCCGTGTTCTCTTTAGCGATGAGAATAAGGCACCGCTCGAGATCCTGATGTCCGATTTCATCGATGAGAAATCCGCCAAAGCCAAAGGCAAACGCATCACCACCCTCGATGTTGCATCCTTCGAAGACATAACCCCTGCTCTCCCCGAACCTGAGGTGTCTCCCGATGAAACGGGAGAAACCCTAGAGGAAGAGGGATCCGAAAATCTCCAATCTCCAATCTCCAATCTTCAATCTACATCGATCGATATCGACGGCGTTAAAATGACGATCGAGTCCCCCAAAGATACCCAATTGGATTTATTCTAAATTTCCAATGTCCAATATCCAATATCAAATACTACTGGGTAGCGCTTCTCCTCGACGGAGAGCGCTACTTGCAGGTTTAGACCTGCCGTTTACGGCTATCAACATCAATGCGGATGAGTCCTATCCTGCCGAATTGCAGGCGGGTGATATACCTTATTATATCTCGCGTGCGAAGGCGCGTGCGTATGAGAACCAACTCCAACCGGATCAACTTCTTATTACGGCGGATACCATCGTCTGGTTAGACGGTCATATGTTGGGCAAACCTCACGATGCCGCCGAAGCCAAAGCCATGCTTCGTTCCCTCAGCGGCAAAACCCATCAGGTCTATACCGCTGTGACCTTTGCGCAAAAAGAAAAAAATCTCCAATCTCCAATCTCCAATCTCCAATTAGAGACGTTAGTCGATCGTACCGACGTCACTTTTGCGGAGCTAAGTGACGCGGAAATCAACTATTACGTCTCCCACTATTGTCCTTTCGACAAAGCCGGCGCGTATGGTGTCCAGGAATGGATCGGTTACATCGCCTGCACAGGCATGCACGGTTCTTATTTCAACGTCATGGGTTTCCCTGTTCATCTCGTCTACCAGCATCTAAAATCTCTCCATATTCTATAAACAAAGGCAGCCATGTAGCTGCCTTTGATCTTTGTAACGCCATCTTGCACATATTACGGAGAGGTTTATCATTGAACTAAAGAGATTCCATATTTTTTTTCATAAATCTCTCTGGCACGCGCTTCAAAAATTTTCCTCATGCCAACCATCTTACGCAGAGCTTCCATGCGCTCCTCTTCTGTTTTATAAACAACTTCTTTCATAGCTCTATTCCCTTTCCTTTTACCTTTGACGCTGCAAAGGTACAACAAATATTTGGAATATACAAGATTTTCTTGGAAAATAATCGTTTTTTTTTTTTAAATAAGAAGATTTTCCAAAGAAAATCAAATTTATTTGCATTTTTAGCGGGAAAGCCTTGTTATTCGCACAAACGTGCGATAGTACCTTCGGAGGATTCCTTGTTCATATTGAATAAGGGCGAGCCGAAGAACATTCCTAATTTGATATATGCAAGTGTTTCGGTCATAATTCTTCTTTTTTGCCTCATTTTGGGCATTTTAGGCCATATTACGACCAAAGGCAGCCGTTAAGCTGCCTTTGATCTTTGTTCGCCGAATGGCGTAGGGTTAATCGCCTCCAGCTCCCGGTATTGGAGTCTCTACCGGAAGACCTGTTGGGCTTACTACGTTCATTAAAGACGTAGCTTGTACTTTTGCCGTCTCAACGACTGGTTGATTATAATTCTTTTTCATAACTTTCTCTCAAATCGGCTGCAAAGTTACGACAAATATTTGATATATGCAAATTTTGCCGCAACTTTGTGCCAAATTTACATTATTTTACCAAACGACCTGTAGCATCGAACATCTTCTCTCCACGGATAATGAACAACTGACCGTCGATCATCATCTTAACCGGAGTCTCAGAAGCGTTGATCTCCTCACAACCGGTTACTACATTGCTCTGCATCGGGATAGCACGTACGCGACGACCAGGAGCCGGTACCGGAGTTTCAACGGTTAACGCACTATAATCGATGTATGCACGATGCGCATTCAGGTAGTTACCGTCATTCGGACGAATAGCATTTTGGATCAAGAGGTAGATAACGCCCTCTTTTGCTGCCAATTGGTATGCATCCAAATCACTAAACGTACCACGGAGAGCGCCGTTATTAATAGGATCGTCCTCTGAGTCTGTGCCGTAGATCACGTCAAGTGTCGTAGCACCTGCTTGGAAGATATACGGTTTGCCGGCCTCGATAGTGGTAGCCTCTTCGAGATAAACCACTGTAGCCGGCTCTGCATTCTTGTAACGCAAGTTCCAGAACGTTGCATTCTTAACTGCCGTAATGTTCTTCTCCATACAGATGGTGTAGTAACGATTAGGCTCCAGATTCTCACGAATAGTCTCATATTGCGGCTCCGGCTCATCCTCTTCAAGCATATAGAGAGCGATGTTTTGTTGGCCAGTTGCGTAGCAGTTAAAGAGAGGATCGCCACTTGTATTCGGGTTATAGCGCATTTTGGTACGGTTCGTGTTCTCTACAGAGGTAATAGTAGCTACACCATCTGCATCGGCTGCAATCGTCCAAGAAGCGTCCTCATCCTCAGCCTTAGTTCTCAAATAACTCTTAGTGCTTGAGGAAGCGTTGTAGAGATACTCACCATCCGAAGTTTTCAAATAGAAGTGACCAGAGCCTGCATTAGCCAAAGTCATTACCTTTGTACCCACAGCCGGAGTCAACGTAGTACCTGCAACAGTACTTGCGATCACGCTACGGTTGTTAGTTGCTTGACCTGCCATCGTATTGATAGCACCATCAGCATTAACGTATTGAGCGATGATGACTTTCTTACCTGCAGCGATAGTTGTTGCGTTGGTAACAAGCGTCCATGTACCGGTTACATCATCCTCAACTACCGGCTCTGTAACTTCGAAGGACAGGTTAACCGTCTTGTCTGCCGCTCCTTCAGCGCCATCGCTAATGGCAATCGTAGCGGAATACGAAGCCGCAGCGTCGGTATTTGCAAGAAGCGAAATAGTAATTTCATCACCACTAACAATTCCTTCTGTCTTGCTAACACTAAATGCCTCAGGATTCGTTCCGCCAAGAGTTGCGGTTACAGCAGCTACGTTTGTTAGAGAAATAGTTATTGTCTTAGCAGCAGGTACTGCGTCACCTACTTCTACAGAACCAAAGTTCACTGTCAAGCTCGGCTGTACATAAATCTTTGGATCTGCTGATGCAACAGCTTCAAGGTCTGTGATAGTAATATCATCAGTTTGACCCTTATAGTTTGCTGTAATTGTAACAGATGTTTGATTCTCTACCAGCGGATCGTACGTCAATTCGAGTTCCGGATCATTGGTAATGTCAACCGGCGTTTGAGCCACACCGCCCAACGAATAAGTTGCCTCTACGGTCAGACCTTCCAAATCAAGAGCGTCACCAGCCTTATAACCGGTCTTAGTAGTCAGGTCACCCTTAATCTCAATGCTTTGCAGTTCCGGAACGATACCACCCTCTTGGTTCACACCGAAGAGAACGAAACGCTTGCCACTGGTAGCAGAAATCGTCAGTGCTACCGACTCTGTATTGCCAGACAGACTAACTGCGTAATAAGCATCCGTCTTAGGATCTGAGCCCTCTGCCAATGTGAACGGCGAGTTACTTGCAATTCCAGAGTTCGAGTTGATGCTAATTTCCGTTGCAGGACTTACAGTCACACCGGTTGGAGCAGTTACTGTCAAACCTACGCTCTCTGAGTTCCACCCATATGCATGGAAGTGGAGTGCGGTTGCTCCGGCAGGAACATTTACAACGACTGCTCCTTGCGCACTACCGGTACCAGCTTTGATTGCATCATAGCCATCTCCTTCTTCTCCATAGAATTTAACCTTGGCAGCAGATGCACTTGTACCACCCTCTGTGCTCAAAGTCACATTGCTTGTATAAACCGATGCCCACGGTGAAAGCGGAGCGGCACCATGTACGGTCAGTCCGTTAACCACGAAAGCATCGCTGGAAATCTCACCTACCGTAGCTGTTACAGAAACAGATGTCGTGCCCTCGGTCAGAGGATCCGGATCAAATGCCCAATCAATACCTTCGCTTATAGGCGCATCCGAACCATTGGAATAGTGACCCGTAACTACAAAACCAGCAGGATCGAAATGATCACCATCGTTATATTCCAATACGCTTGCTGTACCGGAAATAGCTATGCTTTCCAAAACGAGACCTCCTTCTTGGTTTACACCGAAGAAAACGAAACGCTTGCCACTGGTAGCAGAAATCGTCAGTGCTACCGGCTCTGTATTGCCAGACAGACTAACTGCGTAATAAGCATCCGTCTTAGGATCAGAGCCATCTGCCAATGTGAACGGCGAGTTACTTGCAATTCCAGAGTTCGAGTTGATGCTAATTTCCGTTGCAGGACTTACAGTCACACCGGTTGGAGCAGTTACTGTCAAACCTACGCTCTCTGAGTTCCACCCATATGCATGGAAGTGGAGTGCGGTTGCTCCAGCCGGAACATTTACAACTACTGCACCAGCATTACTGCCAGTACCAGCTTTGATTGCATCATAGCCATCTCCCTCTTCTCCATAGAATTTAACCTTGGCAGCAGATGCACTTGTACCACCCTCTGTGCTCAAAGTCACATTGCTTGTATAAACCGATGCCCAAGCAGAGATCTCTGCCCACTGTGCCTTGATAGTTACAGGCGATTCTGGCATTTCAAATGCACCAGCGGTAACAGTTACCTCGTCCTCATTCTCGTCATATACTTTCCATCCCGTGAAGTTGTGACCGGTGTAAGTATATGTGTTAGCCGGCAGGGTTACTTCTGCACCAGCCGCCTTGTCTGCAATAGCCTCAGGAGCGTTACCTCCGTCTGCACCATTACCATCAAACGTGATAGCGTACTTTTGCGCCGGAGCTGTTACCTTTACAGTTACGTCTGTTTCATCAGATATTGTACCAATAGTAGCTGTCAAATGAACAGAAACGCTTTCGCCTGCTGTGGACAAATGTTCAGGATTAGATGTCCATGTAACACCAGCAGTCACATCTTGTTTATAGTTGGTATTGTACGTACCCGTTACAACTAAACCATCTACATCAATATCGTCATTCAATTCATATACCGTTGTGGTCAAAGAACCGGAGATTGCCAAACTACTTAAGGATTTCTTGGTTAAAGAAGAAATATAACTCTCTTTCGTTTTGGTTTCCTTGGTACCGCTGTAGGTCGTAAACTTACCCGACACAACAACCTTATTGCCAATTTCTATATCATTTGTCTTCTCAAAAGTGATATAGCCGTTGTTATCTTTTCCTGCATAACTATTATAAATCAATAATGTATCAGAATCGTCTTTAGATCCAGTAGCAGAGATGCTATATTTTGCAAAACCACCTTCGTTTACATAGCCTATCCAACGGATAACCCCTTCTACTGAGGTGGAAATCTCACCAGTACTCGGAATAACAGATTGTATTTCTTCAACTGAATACGGATTAACCGTCAGTTCGTATTGCAATTCCTTATTTACATCGCCATATGTGTAACTAACAACAATTGTGTGTACACCCGGAACCAGCATATCCACCTCAGTGAACGAGCATGCCGATGTAACATCTTCCGCTCCATTGTCAAATGTAGCAATAATCGTCGGCTTCGGCATTTCTACACCACAATATACTACCGGAGCATAGGGATCTTCTTGTATAGCAATAGACTGTAACTCCTTATCTGCTACAGTTACTGTTACATTCTTAGTATCGCTCAAAGTTCCTACAGTTGCTGTGAGTGTAATATCTTTGCTTCCTGCCTCATCTAATGCGGGAGCAAAAGACCACTCAATATTTTCAGCAGCTACAACCGGATTGTAACCCGTATTATATAATGCCTTAACTGTCAAGCCTGAATAATCCAAAGTTGTTGCATTTAAGGCATACTCTGTAACATTCATATCGCCACTAATTGCAATACTTAACGGATTAGCATCTTTTTCTACTAAATCAACGATATAGTTGTTTTGAGCCAATTGATTCGCATTGTTGTATTTGGTAAGATCTCCGTATACAACAACTTTATTACCAACAGCAAATTTTCCTTTATTCGCATCTGCAACATCTGTGTTGTCCAAATACTTACCACGATATACAATCATTCCCACACCAGTACCATCGTCAGAAATATTATAGGTGGCATTTTTATATTGCGTACTAATTCCTGAGTTTCCTTCCGTTGCAGAGCAAATAATACCTTCTACAAATACATGATTGGAGGGCAGAGACGTTACTGCCAATGCTGCAGCCACCGTCATAGGAGTAACTTTCGTAAAGTTCTTTGTGACGATTTCGCTACTTGCATCACCTTTAATAGCCACTGCTTTTACAGTTTTTGTATCGGTAATAGTAAAAGGTGCTGTATAGGCGATAGAACCGCTACTTGGAGTTGTTCCATCTAATGTATAATATATAGAAGCACCGTCCGTTGTCGTAGTCATTGAAATCTCTTGCGAAACCAAAAAACTTCCATCAGCAGAGGGAGTGATGGAGAGATTAGGCTTATTTACATCCAGGCTTGAATATACTACCGTTATTCCATTCGTACGTGTTTGTGTCGAAGGTTTAAATGTGAATGCCGACACTTCCCCACTAAATGTCCATGTTACCTTTTTCCCACTAACTGTAGGCGTAGCAGAAGGTGTTACTGTCGCATTTTGCGCATATGTAACGTAGTTACCTGTTGATGAAGCCTCGTAAGTCACACTTTCTATGGTATAGCCACTTGCTACTTCTATGCTAATAGTCGTATTGGCATAAACACGAATTGGACTTGTGTACGTGTTAGTTGACGAAGTTTTGAATTTTACATTAGCATCGTTGTTAATGCTCGTAAAAGTACCCGGGAGGGCTGTAGAGCCAGGCCATGTAACTTCTGTAGCCCACATTTGCCCGATGCTGAGGAGCAGCAGGGTGAGAACTGAAAAAATAACACGCGAAGCCTTGCTAATACCTCTGGGGGGGGTATTCGCGGCTTTCGCATCCAAGAAAAGTTTTAGTTTTCTCATAATGTTTGAGATTTTAAAGTTAATAAATATGGTTTGTTTTATATGTTGTCTTTCTTTTTTGGATCATTTTTGGCCCTTTTGGACGAAATGTATTCTCCGTGCATTTTTGTCGTATCATTACGACAACTCTCCGCTTGGTCCTTTTTTTCGGACCTTTTGGGCCATTTTTGACTATTCCTCGTAACCCGTAACCCATAACCCGTAACCCTTTCACTTACCTATCAACTACGTGGTCGTTACCTGGTAATCCTAGACTTTAATCACTCCATTCTCCTAATCACACCCTAATCTCATCCTTCCCGTAGCCTGTAACCCGTAACCCATAACCTTTACAAAATTCTCCGTGTCGCTTTGACGCTATTGTCGCTTTCAAAAATTGTCATGGCAAAATGGCAAAATGGCAAAGTCCGTAGTAATCAATTGATTTGTAGTGTTTTATAATTTTCCTTAACTTTGTCACTTTGTCAAATTGTCAAATTGTCAAAGCGACATAGCGTCATCTTCATTCCTTTAACTCTCACCTATAATCTATAACCTTTACTCGCCTTTTTACTTCTCTTTCTCAAAAGGTAATTCCTCAGGCGGCGAACCGGAAAACCTGCTCAGTATCAGCTACATCGGTGAGACGCATCTTGCCGTCTGCTGCAGGCATTTTCAAAGCGTTACAATTTGTAACGGTTTCATTTCCCTCATCAGAAAGTCTCTTTTTTAATACTCGCCAATACGTTTGCGGATTCTCGCTATCCGTCAAAACCTTGATCACGTCAACTACAGAGAAGAAGTATTTCTCCTTCTCGCTATCCCAGACGTAGCGTACTTGCTGTCCTTCGAATAATTGTATTTGGTTTTCTTCTGCCATCTTTTCTAATCAAAAAAGAAACAAAACCGTATAGTGGTTCTGTTTCTTTAGAGCGTCATATCCCATCCACGGACGTGAGTCCGGCGGTAAAATGCTGATATGTTGCAGTTTGATTCATCATAAAGTAGTGTCTTAACCGTTGGTACTTATGGTGTGTTTCAAAATCGAGTGCAAAGGTACGAAAAAATTTTGATATATGCAAGCGTTTTGGAAGAAAAATTTTTTTTGTTATCTTTATCTGCTAAAATCCTTCCATCTCCTCCATCTGGGTCAAAAAACGGCGTAGGGTAGTGCGGCTGCAATGCAGTCGTTTGGCTAAGGTATGCTGCGAAACACCTGCTTTTAGCGATCGGCGGATATAGGCTTCTTTGCCGAACAAGGGATGGAGTTCCGGTCGGCTTCTCTTTCCGGGCGGTCGGCCGATTCGTTTCCCTTCAGCGCGCACGCGTTTTAAGGCTTCGCGTGTGCGTGCGCTGATGAGGTTGCGTTCAATCTCAGCGGAGATGCCGAAGGCGAAGGCCAGCACTTTGGATTGGATGTCATCGCCCAAGCGATACCCGTCTTTGATCGTCCATACCTTACATCCTTTCTGCATGCAGAAACTGAGGATCTCCATGATCATCAGCAGGTTACGGCCCAACCGGCTTAACTCGCTGCAGATGATAAGATCGTTCTTTTTGACGTGCTTGATCAACTTGCCTAAACGCCGTTTGCGGTAGGCGATGGTGCCGGAAACGGTTTCTTCTATCCAGCCGTCGATATGTAATCCTTGCCGCCTGCAAAACTGGCTGATCTCGTACCGTTGGTTTTCCACTGTCTGCTTGTCGCTGCTCACCCGAATATACCCATAGTTCATTTTTGATGCAAAGGTACGAACTTTTTTTGACCTGCACAAGAGAACGGAGAAAATAATCATTATATGCTGTAAATCGCCACCGAAATCGATTGTTTGTAAGATTTAATAGACAATACGTAAAAATTTCATTTTTTACTTGCATATATCAATTTTTTTTTGTACCTTTGCACTCGATTTTGAAAACAACAGAAGTACCAACGGTTAAGACACTACTTTTGTATGAAACAAACAACTCTATATCAGCATTTTGTCTCCGGGCTGACGTCCGTGGGTGGGGTATAGTACGCATAGAAACAGGACCATTGTACGGTTTTGTTTCTTTTTTGTTTTGGAAGAGAGCAAAGAATAAAGGAAGAAAGGATATGCCGCAGTTATTTACAGTTTGGGTTTAGGTTTATGTTCTATTCGAACGATCATGAGCCGATACATGTGCATGTTGTGAAAGCCGGAACCGAAGCGCGCTTTCAAGTAGAACCGGAGGTGACGTTGTTGGATAATAAGGGATTAAACCCGGCTGAGATAAAATTGGCAGAGTCTCTGGTAGAGGAAAATAAGGAGATGATTGTTGCACGTTGGAACGAGTATTTTAAGAAATGATAGACGTTCAGAAAATATGGTTAACTCCTACTGATGTGTGGATTCAGACATCAGATGGCAAACAGGCTTGCGAGCATTTTGCGGACTATAAAGGTTTGCGTAATGCCACGGCGCAGGAGCGCGAGAACTATACGCTCTCGCCTTATGGTATTCATTGGGAGCAATTAGATGAAGACCTTTGTTACGAAGGATTCTTTGCAAGAGCCTAAAAAAGGATCAAGCTGGAATAGAGCGAAAATAATTTAAAGGAAAACTGGGATGGAACAGATAATAAAAGCAGATTATGCGCAAGCGGTAAAGGCGATTAAGCAAGCTATTGTTGTATGTCGCTACCGTGCAGCTCGTCAAATGAACGGCGAGGTGTTAGGCTTGTACTATTCCATCGGAAAATATATTTCGGAGCAAAGCCGTAATGCGCAATGGGGCACGAACGCTATTCAAACTATCTCAGATCAACTGCAACAAGAACTGCCCGGGCTGAAGGGATTCTCGGAAGAAAACATTCGCCGTATGCGTAAATTTTACGAGGAGTGGGCTCCGGTGTTTGAAATTCGCTCGGCAGTGTCGAACGAAATTAACATTGTGCCTCAAAGTGCAGAAATTCAGCCATTTAAATTTCGGTCAACACTGTTGACCAAATTAGGAGAAGAAGATATTCGTCTTTTTTCAGGCTTGGGATTCTCGCTTCACTGTGAAATCATTCGCCGTGTTGATGACATCGACGAGCGGTGGTTCTATATACGGAAATGCGCACAGGAGTTCTGGGGATATCGTCGTTTGGAGCAAGCGCTACGGGATGACTTGTACCATACTGCAGGCTCGATGCCTAATAATTTCGCAGTTACGCTGCCAGATGACAAACAACGCACGATAGCGATGCAGACCTTCAAGGAAGACAATGTGTTGGACTTTCTGCATATAGAGGATCCTGATTATGTGGATGAGCACGATGTAGAGCAGCAGATCGTAAACAATGTTCGAAAGTTTATGTTGTCGCTGGGTAATGATTTTGCGTTCATGGGCAATCAATATCGGCTGATCGTAAATAATAAAGAACGTTTTATAGATCTCCTTTTCTACCATAGAAGGATGCGATGTCTTGTGGCGATTGAGCTGAAGAATGGTGAATTTCAGCCGGAATATGCAGGAAAGTTGAATTATTACTTAACTGCTTTGGATGAATTAGTTCGCTTACCCGAAGAAAATCCGAGCGTTGGCATTCTTCTGTGCAGAAATAAAGATAACGCAGAAGTAGAGTTCGCGCTACGGGATATATCTAAACCGATGGGAGTAGCGACTTATCGTAGCGTAGACGAATTGCCTGACACATATAAGGCACTACCTTCCGCAGAAGAATTAAGAAAACTATTGTAAAAAGAGCGAAAAAGCATTAGATCTAACAAACAATAGTGCCCTCCATCAGCACTGAAATAGGATGGAAACGACCTTTGAAATGATGTAAATAAATAACTAAAAACAAGGAAAACGAAAAAGCACTTATCCAAAATCACGGGATATATACATTGTATATATAAGGTGAGGTGGGATAGGATATTACCCCGATGTAATACCGAGGTTCATTTAATGTCCCTATGATCTGTGTTTTGCAGGCCAAACAGGGCAAAAATGGGTGGTCCAGAAAAAGGACCCATTTATCGATCCCAGTGAAGTGCAGCAGGAAGTAAGATAGTGTTGTGTTGCAGATCCACTCGTTATTTCTATAGACTTTACCCAAATAGAGTTCGTGGTACAATTGGTGGTCAATTTTACATTACCAGATTGTGTAGTAGCGTAACTGAACGTCGTTGTGTAATTAGCACAAGTACCATCGTCTCCACTTTGCCAAGCGACATTATTTGTGACAGAAGAATTAGTGCCAATTTTCATCTCAATTGAACCGGCTCCCTGACCTTTATTGGTATTATAGGTAACCACTATCCTTGATACATTAGTAAAAGATGTTGGGGATGTCGCGTTTGCTCCTGTTTTAGCCGAAGTAACTTGCACGCCTTGTCCTGATGTAAAGCCATTAGCATCTTTCCCAGATGTCCAGTTCGCGGCGCTACCACCAGAGGTTGCTCCCCAACTCAGCGAATTAAATGTGTATTCGGTTACTGAAGCGTCTGAATAAACCGCATAATATGTTACATCCTCCGTGACATCAGGCATGTCGCTAGCTTTTAGGTAGATGGTTTTACCCGTAAGGCTTGTGATTGGACCACTCCAAGCAGAAGTTGCCCACCCATAGAATGTGGTACAAGTCAAATCGCAACTTGAAGGCGTAGCAGGGAATGTCGGTTTTTCTCCACTGACAACTAAAGAAGTAGTTGTATTCCCATGATTATTCCATGTGACAGTATGATATACGTTCGGTATTGCACTTGCTTCAGTAGAAGCGTCGCCATCACAATAAGTCGAGCCGTTGCCAATAGCTTTTACCTGATAGGTATAAGCAGTACCATTTGACAAACCAGTTTTTGTGACTGGAGAAGTAGCGGCAGCCCAGTCTCCACCATTCCACTTCAACTGATAGCCACTGGCATTGCTAACTGCCTGCCAAGTGAGTCTGACTTGTTGATTTGATGCTTCTGCAGTAACAACAGGAGTCCCAAGTTTGGTTCCTGTACAACCTCCTTCGTATGTTACAACAATCTTTGTGATTCTAACTTGTCCATTGCTTGAGCCAGAGCTATGACCAACGGTAAAAGAAATTGATGTCGCAGAACCTGTCCATGCTTTTGTACTAGAATCCCATGTCGCGGGAGTGACATTCTTTAGATAACCATTATTACTATTAGAGTAAGTAAAAACTATTTTCTTTATAGTATATGATGATGAAATAGTTATTTTACAATTTTCATATGTTCGTAGTCCATTTGCTTCATAATAAGTAGGATTTGTTGTCCCACCTGCGAAAGAAAATGTAATCCCATCTATAGTTTGAGTTTTTGTGGATGTTCCTGTCCATCCTTGGTCAGCAGCCGTAAAGGTTGCTGTGGGATCTGCTCCCCACACATTCCCGACACCAAATGTCAGCACGAGCACTAAAACGGAGAGGAGTCGAAGCATAATCCCCCGACGGTGAACCGATGGTGAACCGACAGTCGAAGCCAATGTCACTACATTGTGACTACAAGACTGACTGCTTGATTTTGATAAAAAGTTTAAATGTTTCATAATATATATGTTTTTAGTTGTTTGTTTCACACTCATATTTGTTATTCCCGGCTCAGCCAAGAGCCGACAATATAACGATCTTTGACATATTGGATTACCGATTTACTTTTGAAAAAGTGAATATTTATGCAAAAATTACTTTTTGAGAATAAAAATTCACTTAAAAATTTGCTTTTTCAAAATAAAAGTTGTACCTTTGCAGCGTTTTTCGATAAATAAGCACTATTATGTTACAGGAAATTCAATTCAGACAGCTGCAAAATGACTATCAGCGTCGTGTAAACGAGACAACGCAAACGCACAAGAGGTATCTGTTCTATCAGATCAATTGGGATGCACGTCTTATCTGTATTCGTGGAGCGCGTGGTACGGGTAAAACGACCATGTTGCTACAATACATCAAAGAGCATTATCAGGATTTGAGCAAAGCTTTGTATATCTCGTTGGACAATTTTAGTTTTCAACTATTCACGCTGTACGATGTTGCTGAGTACGCATATACACACGGAATAGAGGCATTGTTCGTTGACGAAGTACACTATGCGCAAAACTGGGGGCAGATGCTCAAAAACGTCTTTGACTCTTTTGCCAGGCTAAAGATCGTTTATACCGGTTCTTCCATGTTGCAACTGGATGAGGCGCAAACGGATTTATCACGTAGACAGACGGTTTATGACTTGCAGGGTTTCTCGTTCAGAGAATATCTGCTGTTCAAAGGTCTGTACGAACACGAGCCTGTTGATTTGGAGTATGTACTGCAACATCACACAACTCTGGCAAGCGAAGTAACTTCTGGCATTAAACCATTGATGTACTTCAACGAGTACCTTCGTCAGGGTTACTATCCGTTTACATTGGAAGCGAAACAAGACTATCTCCGTCGATTGGAACAGTTAATGTTGCTTATCATCTATCAGGACATTCCCCGAGTAGAGGATATTAGTCTACAAACGCTTCAAAAGGCGCAGAAGTTGCTGATGATTCTTGCGACGCAAGTACCGTTAGAGCCCAATATCAGCATCCTATGCCGTGAGATTGGTGCCACACGTGATATTGTTATCAAGTTGCTGCATCTGATGGAGAAAGCAGGATTGCTGATGCTTGTCAACAAAGAGAGTAATAGTTACAAAACGCTTTCCCGTCCTGACAAGATCTATCTTAACAACGGAAACCAAATGTACGCCCTCACCAACATGGTGAACGAAGGAACGTTACGCGAAACGTTTTTTGTGAACCAAATGCGTCAGGCACATAATGTAGTTCTTCCGGTTCATGGCGATTATTTGGTTGATGACTGTTATACCTTCGAAGTCGGAGGTGCTAGTAAGTCATTTAACCAAATAAAGGAAGTTCCCAATAGTTACTTGGCGTTGGATGAGATAGAATACGGAATAGGAAATTCTATTCCTTTGTATCTCTTCGGGTTCTTGTACTAATCACCCACAATACGCTTTTATCAAGCGGTAATCCAACAAGCAGCAGGGTTGCCGCTTGTTTTATGTCACTATGTCAATGTACGTTTTGCGGAAGTTTGAGTGCTCCGCAAGGCACTAAAGTATAGAATGAAATAAATAACTAAAATAACAAACATTATGAAACATTTAAACTTTATTGTTAATCGAATTTGCGCGAACACCCCCCCCTGTTGTTCTAAAAGGGCTTCGCGCTTTGTTTTGGTGCTCGTACTGATGCTTACCATCGGTATCGGGCAGATGTGGGGAGTTGATTTCTCATTCTCATCAGCTCCAACAGGATGGCCGAGTTCAAGTAGTTCTGCGGCTGGAGGAAGTACAGAGTATACTTACACAGTTGGAACAACCTCCTATTCTTTCCTTTTAGCACAAGGCTGCTATGTAACCTCAAGTGTTAAATTATATCATCCTAAATCAAAGAGTACTGGTCTTCCTGCTTTGAGTGGCTACAAATTAACGCGAGTAGTTGGAGTTCTAAATGATTCTGGCAGCCCTAGTACAAAATCAGAGGTGTCTATTACAACTAATGGAAGTACCGTTGTTAGCGGAGGAAATAAGCAAACATGGTCAACAAAAGGTGGTAGTTACACATATGATTTGTCAAATACTTCAGCGAATACTCGATACTATTTAACGGTAAGTAGCACTGCGAATTGCCAAATAAAATCGCTGGCCTTAACTTATACTTCAACAGGAGGTTCTACATATACTATCACTTATGTTGATACAAATGGAGAAGGAACTAATGGTTCATATAGTGCTAGTTCAACAACCTCCATTGCTTCTGGCGCGACAATAACGCTTTCTGCAACTCCTGCTGATTGTTACGAACTCAATGCTTGGGATGTATATAAAACAGGCGCTTCCGGTACAAAGGTTTCCGTTAGTAACAACCAATTCACTATGCCTGCCTATAATGTAACTGTTGGTGCTACATTTCAAGAAAAGGGAGCAGGTAAAACTGTTAACTTTGATGCTCAAGCAGGAACCTATACGGGAGGTAGTCTATCTGAAGATTGTGCAGGTGAAGGTATTACATTACCCGCAGCTACAGCAAGCGGCATATGCAAAGGTTGGACGACTTTTGCAGGTTGGGCAACTGAAGCGGTTACTGATTCTACCACAAAAAGTGTTACATTATATGCAGCAAATAGCAAATTTTATCCCACTTCAAATGGACAAACGTTGTACGCTGTGTATAGCAAAGTAAAATCTGGAGATGGAGCATCTTGGACACTATCGTCTTCTGCTCCAACTACAGGTGACTCTATAATCGTTGCTTACTATACAGGTTCTGCATATAAATATATGAAGAATTCTGGATGCGATAATGATGACTTAACAGTTGCTGCGGGGGTTGCAACACCAGTTGCAAATGGAAAATTTAAAGTAGTAGCGGGTGCGTCCAATGGTGTATCATTCCAAAGTGGTTCTAATTATATGCACCTGAATTCTTCTAATCTTAATGTAACTTCTAATCAAACAAATGCAGATCTAAACATCTCTGCAGGAACTTCAGCTAATAGTTTTCTAATTAAGCGCAATAACAGCGGGTCTTTGGATCGTGTTTTGAAATGGACAGGAACAAACTGGACATCGTCATCTACGATGAGTGAAGCTTGTGAAGTTTATTTCTTCAAGAGGACAACGTCTACAACTTACTATTGCTCAGATCCTAACTGTTGCACCAAACTGGGATCGATAAATGGGTCGTTTACCGAAGCCACCCAAACGGGAGGAACTTTGAAGTGGACGCAGCAGAACGATAAAGTAAGTGCGTGGACCGTAACTTACAAAGAAAAAGGAACTCAAGATGAGTTTGCTGCTGTTAGTACTTCTGCTACGACAACTGAGGTTATTGAGACTATTACTTATAATAAGTACACGATTACCGGACTTCAGGCTGGTAGGACTTATCAATTTAAGTTACATGCAACATTAAAGGATGGTGTATGTACCGATCAAAATGACTTTATTGTTGAAGGTCCAACATTAGCAGCATATGAAATTAGCGCGGTATCGAATAATACGGATTACGGAACAGTATCACTAACGGGAACAACAATTACTGCGACACCTGCTGCATATTGCCGTTATGCGACAGTAGGTGCATCTACCGTGACCAGTGGTACAGCAACAGTTGTTCAAGGAACCGGAGAGCATGTTAATGAGTTTACCGTTACTCCGAGTTCAGATTGTACGGTACGAATCAACTTTGAGCCAATACCTGTTACAGGTGTGACTATGAGTTCAACGGCAGAGACGTTGGAAGTAGGCGGCAGTACTACATTGACTGCTGCGGTTGCTCCGAATACGGCTAATCCGGGAATTAACTGGACTGTAACGCAAGCAGACGACTTTATTTCGTTCAATACTTCGACAGGTGCAGTTTCCGCATTGAAGGCTGGTACTGCAACTATTACGGCTACTTCGACATTGGATAATACCAAGACTGCAAGTTGCACGGTAACCGTTGTTCCGGTTGTTGAATACAAGAAAGTAACGGCTAATTTGGACGACTGGAGCGGCGAGTATCTGCTGGTATGCGAAAAAGAAAATAATTATTACGTATATACCGGTGTTGATCAGACTAATAATGGCTATGTTTCAGGAAGTGTTGAAAGCGGCAAAATGCTCAAACCGGAAGGAGCAGTTAAATTGAATGTGGCTGCTATGACGGGTGATAATGCCGATAAATATTCCATACAAGTAATAGGAGGAACAAATAACAATAAATATATTGGTCAAAGTTCAAATGCTAATGGCATTAATTTCGTTGATGAAGCTGCTGCCAATGAGATTTCGTTAAGCGATAATGTATTTGCTATTAAATCAGCTGGAGGTGCGTATTTGAGATTTAATGCAACTAACACCGAAATGCGTTTCCGCTATTACAAATCATCTACATATACTTCCCAGCAACCTGTTCAACTTTACAAAAAAGTAGTTTCTTCTGCAGTGACGATTACGGATCCGGCAACGGGAACAGGTTCGTTGACACTTGCTGACGGCCAAACAGCAGTTGCAAGCGGTGACAATATTGAGGCAGGAACGCAATTGACCGTAACAGCTACTCCGAATGGAGACAACCACTATATCGGCGGAACGATTGTTGTAAAGAAGACTTCTGACAATAGTGATGTTCCAAATTCTGTTTGGGATGGCACAACGCTGACTATGCCGGAATATGCGATTACCGTTTCGGCAACGTTCACTCCGACTTATGCGATTACAGGCGCTTCTGTAGTAGGTGGTTCATTCAGTTGGGAAGATGAAGACGAGAACGAGAACCCGGCATATGTGGCTGCAGGTGTACTTGTACAAGCAAGTGCGAACGCCGCAAACGGTTATGTGTTTGATGCGTATGATATTTACCAGACCGGTGCTTCTGCTACAAAAGTATCTCATACTAACGGTTTGTTCACGATGCCTGCATATGCAGTAACGATTGGTGGTTCGTTCAACGAGGCTCCGACTATTACGTTGTCACAAACAAGCACTATGGCATTTTCGAAAGTTGCAACAGAAACTTCTACTTCAGCGAAGTTTACCGTAAATGCAGCCAACTTGACTGCCGGAAGTTTGAATGTAACAAAGAGCGGAGCCAATCCTGATAAGTTTAATTTAAGCGTAAGCAGCATTACCGTAACTGCAGGTGCTGTAACCGATGCCGAAGTAACTGTAACTCCGATTACAACAGCGGCAGGTGATTATTCTGCTACCATTACCGTTGATGACGGAGATGGCGGTGCAGCAGCTCAATCGTTCAATGTGACGCTGCATGTTGAAGATCAATATACCATTAATTGGTATGTGAACGGTACAGAAGTAGGCAACAGAGTTAAATCGCAGGAAGCATTTGCCAATGACGATTTGGATATTCCAAATGCAGACGATTTGGCACCGTTCACTGATTGTTCAGAGTTTATATTCCTTGGATGGAAAGACGGAAACGCAGTTGATGGTGGTTCAAGCACTTCTGCACCGACACTTGCTGACGTAGGTACTAAAGTTGCAGCAAGCAAAAACTACTATGCAGTATTTGGTGATGGTTCTCCTGAGGTGGACGAATCTGATTCATGGGATCTGACCAGCACAAGTGCAGCTTGGACCGGATCTAAGACAGAAACCTATTTCACGAAGCCCTATGGAATGAAAAAGGAAAATGCATACATTGTAAATAATTCTATTTCGGACTTTGAGAATTATGCAAATGATGCTGATGAGATTAGTATAACGGTTAAATGTTTCCAGAATGATGGTACAACCAGCCGTTTGACTGTTTATTTGGTAGATGAGAATGGTGCAATAATTACTGGTACAGGCAAAGAGTTTACTCCGACTAATGGGTCTGGAGTAAGCAGTGCTGCTGATTCCGAAGTTACCTATAGCGCAAGTGATGTAAAAGATAAGAACGCTACCGGTTATGTGGTAAAATGTACCACATACGACAAAGGAATTCTTATCACCGGCACCAGTTATCAGATTACGAAGGCCGAGAGTTATTCGAAGTACTACACTACTTGTCCGCAGATTAAGAATGTCGTTCTAAGTGCAGCAACAGTTAGTCACGGCTCGATTTCATTTAAAGTAGGCGGCAAGGCTGCTACAAGTGCACGCACAGACGAAGACGATGTTGTAGTTGATATTATTGCTTCTCCCGAGACAGGATATGAATTGACAGGCATCTCACTGAGTTCGCTGAGCGGTGCAAGTTACAACAGCACGACCAAGAAGATTGAGTTGGAGCAAAATACGAATGGTACTTTGACCGTAACAGCTGAGTTTACTCAAAAGAACTACAGCGTTGCAGTGCAGACCTATCCGGCAAGTATCGGTGCAGAGTTAACAGGTACTACTTCAACGGCTAAGTACGGTGTTGAGCAGACTATTTCTACAAACGAGCCGGCAGGATATATCTTCCGTTATTGGTATCTATTTGATGCTTCTACTTTCGATGCAGATAACATAGATTGGGATGCAGACCTTTCTGAAGAAATCTTCACGGGAACTTACGAAGGTGAAGACTTTGAGATGGAGGCTTCGTTCGAGATGCAGGACAAGAACTTAGTTGCTGTAGCTTACTTCAACAGAATTTATACTCCTGCTCAGGCTTTGGAATTGACTAATCTTGACGATAGTGTATTTGTGGAAGGTATTATTAGCCAAGTTGATGAAGTAAGTGTAAGCAATAATAATGCTACTTATTGGATTTCTGCTGACGGATCTACTACCAATCAGTTGAAGATATATAGAGGAATGCATTTGAATAAGAAAACTATTACAACCGACAACAAAGATGAGATTGCTGAGGGTAACAGAGTAATCGTTCGTGGTAAGTTGAGTGTATATAGTAATACTAATCAATTCGGTTCAGGTGCAAGTTATATCAAGAGACTAACTGAGAAGGAGTTGTCTGCACTTGAAATCGTTGGTACTCCGTTGAATGTTTATAAGCCCGGAGATTCGTTCAACAAAGAGAATCTATCGTTGACTGCAACTTATAATACCGGATATATAGTTGAGAATTATACCGGAACAACGATTAGTTCTAATTACGATGCTCCTAATACCTTCTCTGACCTTGGTTCTGTTGATGTTACATTGTCAGCTTCAGAAACTCCTTCAGGTGCTGCTGAAGCCGTTGAAACAAGTCGAGTTGTGACGGTGACGGTTACAAACGCGATACTGGATCACGTAGTAATTGCATCAAGTGCAAAGACATCGTTCTGGCTGAATGAGCAGTATAAAGAGCCTAAGTTGGATGCATACATGGACGACGGTGAGACCGTAAACTATAATGTAACGGGAACTTCTAACACAACAGGACTCAATATGGGAACAACAGGTGATAAGAGTGTTACTGTTTCCTATACGCTGGGTGAAACGAAGAGTACGACTTACAACTTTACGGTAAACCCGATTGCTGTAGAAGAAGCAAATGCACATTCTGTAGCAACTGCACGTGACATCATCGACGTGGATAATGATGAAAATGAGAATCTTGACCTTGCAAATGCGGCTAATAAAACGCACGTGATAGGTAAGGTTACAAGTGTAGAGGCTCTGTCTGGTAGTAAGTATACCATTGTCATCAAGGATATAGAAGACGCTACTAAGGTAATGACGCTGTACAAGGTAACTCTGAAAAGCGGTATTTCCAGCGTTGTGGTAAATGATGTAATTAAGGCTTACGGTAACTTATACTACCACACCAGTAGCAACAAATATGAGATCAACGAGGGTGGTCAAGTTGTATGGAAGCAACCGAAGGTAGATATTCAGATTGCTAATAAGACTCTGGAAGTTGGCGAGAACTGGACGATTGATGCAACGATTACTCCGGCTGCAGCTCCTGTGACCTATTCGATTAAGGTTGGTAGCGATGCTTGTATCACTCTGGACAATGACGAAATCTCTGCAACGGCTGCAGGTACAGCAACGATTATTGCTTCCGCAGCAGAATATTCCGATGGCGTGAATTCTTATGCTGCTAACAGTAAAGAGTTTACTGTAACGGTTTTGTCGCCAGCTGTTCATACAAGTGTTGTTATCTTGGCAGAGCACAATGGAACCTATTATGCATTGAATAATAGTGCAGGAACGACAACGGTTGAGATGAATAGCGGAATGGTTGTGGTTGCCAACGAAGCAACGAAGGACGCTATTATATGGGATTGCGCAGAGCGCGACGGTGTTGCAACGTTCTATAATGCTGCTGCAAATAAATATCTGCAAGGTGGAACCACGACCACATTAGGTACTACAACTACTGCAGAGAATTATACTCAGTGGACATGGGTAGAGACCACAACAAAAGCATATTATACGGCTAATCCTGGATCGTCTGCACGTAGTTTCATATACCAAAACGGACAAGGCATTAAGAACTATGCGGTGTCCAATATTGAAAATAGTAACTATGCACAAGCGAAAGTATTAGCAAAGAAAGTGGCTATCAAGGTTGTTCCGGAAGGAAACGATCCGGTGACCAAGGACGAAGATGACGTACCGAGCAATACAAGTATCGTTGTTTCAGACAAGGTAACTTTGGAGATTAACAACGTAAAGACTTTGGACAACCTGACCGTAGAGGCTGGTGGTAAGGTGACAGGTAGTGCTACCTTGAATGTTCAAGACCTGACGATTAAGACTTCGCTGGGTACTATTAGCGGTACAGATGGTAACACCAATGGTAAGAGCGGACAGATCTCCGGTTCTATCGAAGCAATGGGTGATGTGTACATCCAGATTGAGTTGACGCAAGCAAGTGAGGCTTCGTACGGTTGGTACGCATTCTCCGTTCCGTTCCGAGTAGATGCAATGAACGGTGTATATTACGGTGATACGAAGTTGACGAACGAAGTAGGATACGCAATCATGGCTTTCCATGAGGATAAGTACGCAGCCGGTGAGTATGCATGGAAGAAATACCGCGATATCATGGAACCGGGTAAGTTGTATATCATCTCGGTAGGCGACACGGATTATAAGACACTCCGCTTCAAGAAAGTGGCAGACGCACCGATTATAGCAACAAGCAACGAGGTAGAGTTGGCTAGGTCTGACGAAGGAGATAATGCCGGTTGGAATGGCGTAGGTAACCCGAACTTGCAAGTATCGCATCAGGATGCCATTTCTATCATGCAATTCCTGGATCACGAGGATAACAGCTTCATAGCTCGTTCGGCAGCGAAGACCGATCTGATGGTAGGTACGGCATTTATGATTCAACGTCCGAACGAGACGAGTTCGATTGAAATCAAGATAGGCGGCAATACAGGTGATGATATCATCGCTCTTGCTCCAACTCGTGAACCTGCGGCAATAGAGAAGACCCTCTTCGAAGCTAAGCTGACGAACACCACGACAGGTAGAACAGAGGACAACCTCTACTTCACCGCACGTGAGGATGCAACGAACACTTACGAGGCCGGTCGTGACGTAACGAAGTTGTCGATGGGTAGTGCGAAGAATGCACAGATGACGATCAGCGCTTACGGTAAGCAACTTTGTGCAGCTGACTTCCCGTTAGTAAATGGTCAGGCAGAATACCCGTTGGTTATCAATACGCCGAAGGCAGGAAACTACAGCATCAGTACTGTTGCTAACGCGAACGCTGACATCTATCTGACGTACGAAGGATCGATCATTTGGAACTTGTCGATGGGTGCTTATGAGATCGACCTGAACAAGGGTACGACGAACGGTTACGGCTTGCTGCTGCAGGCGAAGGCGCCGCAGGTTGTTACCGGAGTTGAGGAAGTACAAAGTGACAAAGTACAATGTACAAAGGTGGTTATTGACGACCATGTCTATATCCTCCGCGGTGGACAACTCTTCGGAATTGATGGTAAAGCGGTGAAGTAGTCAACTGGTGAACTGGTCGACTGGTAGACTGGAAATGGGTCTACTGGTCGACTGGTCAACTGGTCTACTGGAAATTTTTAAAGCGACGCGTATGAAGACTTTAAATCCAGGCGGATTTCTGATTCATCCGGGGGGATATCGCAACTTGTACTGCTACAAGAAAAGCGTGATCCTATACGATATGACGTTCTACTACATTGAGAAGTACCTCGAGCCTTCGGATCGAACGTACGGGCAAATGAAGCAGGCGGCACGTTCCGGGAAACAGAATATCGTGGAGGGTTTAGAGGATAAGATGACGTCATTCGACACAGGATTGCATCTCGTCAATGTAGCTCGAGGAAGCCTGCAAGAGTTACTTGAGGACTATGAGGATGAGATACGGTCGAATAGGCTGAGTCTTTGGAAGAGTGGTCATGAGCGCTACGATGGGATGGTACAGTTCTGCCTGGAACATGTCGAGGTAGAGGATTATGCGAAATACTACGAGCAGTGGGATCAAGAGACGATCTGCAATGTAGCGTTGACGCTGATCCATCAAGCAGATAAGGCGCTAATGAGTCTTCTAAAGAAGATGGAAGCGGATTTCTTGAAGGAAGGCGGTGTCAAAGAACGAATGTTCGCAGCCCGTAAAGACCAGCGTGGCTTCTAGTTGACCAGAAGACCAGAGGACCAGAAAACCAGGATTTTTTAGAAAAATCACAAAATAATTTGCATAAGTCAAAAAAAAGTTGTAACTTTGCAGCCGAAAACGAAAGGAATCATTATGAGTAAAGGACAGTATGCCATAGTAAGCCCTGAATTATCAGGCTTATCGGAGGGTATCAAGGGCGTAGTGATCAATGTTCGCCAGAACCCCTTCCTCGGACAGGAAATAGCTGTTCGTGACGATAGTGGTCGTATCTATTTCGGGGAATCAAAGTACTTTACTGCCGTATAAAACTATGTTTGCTATTGCATTTGATATGGTAGTAAAGGACTTGAAGACCTATTATGGAGAGCCCTACAACAATGCCTATTATGATATTAGCAACATAATGGAGCAATGTGGCTTCTATAGGATACAAGGTAGCACCTATATGACCAATAATCAAGATATGACCTCGTTGTTTCGTGCAATAGAAGCATTAAAGAAGGTAGATTGGTTTAAAAAGTCGGTACGTGATATTCGTGCATTCCGTGTAGAAAACTGGTCAGACTTTACTCAATTTATGAAAGAATAATGAATTTTTATCGACAAAAATTTGCATATTTGATTATTTTGTAGTAACTTTGCAGCCGAAAACGAAAATTTGCTATGAGTCCGACATTCCTAAAAGACAAAGGATATTCATTCAAAATATATTCCAATGAGGAAGAAAGAATGCATATCCATGTTGTAAAGGAAGATAAAGAGGCTAAGATTTGGTTAGAACCCCAAGTGGAAGTAGCCTACAAAGGAGACTTTAGCCAACACGAGATAAACAAAATACAAAGCATAGTAGAACTTTATGCAGAGTACTTTAAAAAACAATATCAACTCCACATTGGCGGACGTATTAATGATTAACGACAGGGGAATCATGATATCCGTACAAGGACAGGATTATTTCTTGTCATATAATCGTGTGCCGTGGATGAAGGATGCTACCATTAATGAGGTCCTGGATGTTCGGATGAGCGGAAAGAACGCTATTGAATGGCCTAAGTTAGATGTGGATTTGGAAGTAGAGTCTTTGCGTCACCCAGAGCGCTATCCGCTGCTGATTAAGCGTAATGAGTTGGACTATGTAGCAAATGTGTAAATAGAGATTATGATTATGAAAAAACGTATATACATACAGCCGAAAATGGAAGTGTCTGTACTTCCGAATGATACACTGATGGGTCAAATACCTGTTGCCGGTTCTCCTACCGGTCCTGTACTTAATGGAGGCGGAGCACCGAAACGTGTTGACCCGGTACGCCGGACAGAGGTGTTCTGATAATGGTAAGGACTTAACGAATGAAAGAGTTAAGGAATTAATGAATGAAAGATAAATGGAGCGTTTCGGCGCTCCGTTTGTTGTGTTTGATAGGTCCAAAATGGCCCCAAAAAGAAAAAAATGAAAATAATCTACATTTTTTTGCAAAAATATTTGGATTGTAACTAAAAAATAGTTACCTTTGCACAAATTCATTCGGGGACTATGAATACGTTATCATATAATGGTTATTTAGGAACCGTAAACTTTTCAGAAAAGGATGCTTGCTTCTACGGCAAGATCGAAGGCATTGACGGGCTCGTCAATTTCGAAGGAGAGAGTGTACACGAATTGACGGAAGCTTTTCATGAGGCCGTAGATGACTATGTGGCTTATTGTGTAGAGGCCGGCATTGAGCCTCATAAGAGTTATTCCGGGCAACTGAATATCCGCATTAAACCTGAGACGCACAGCCGCATTGCCGCTCTTGCAAAGCAGACAGGCGAATCTATCAATGCTTTTATCAGTCATACATTGGATAGACGTGTAGCAGCGATGCTGTGATAATGGGCGGATGGACGAATGGCGAAAGGTTATTGTCGATAGTCGATAGAAATAAATGGAGCGTTTCGGCGCTCCGTTTGTTGTGTTTGATAGGTCCCAAATGGCCCAAAATGAGAAAAAAACTATTTTTCCATAAAATAATTTCCATAAAGCGGAAAAATATTTGCATATATCAAATTAGGAGTGTACTTCGGCACGCCCTTATTTGTCAATAGCCAAAATAAGGAATCCTCCGAAAGTACAGTCGCACGTTTGTGCGAATAACAAGTATTTTTCGCTAAAAACTCAAATAAATTTGATTTTTCTCGCAAAAGACTTGTGTATTCCAAATTTTTGTAGTACCTTTGCAGCGTCAAAGGTAAAAGGAAAACAGTTATGCCAAGTGCTGAAGTAGCAAATATGATTCCTTCCATACAGGCTTATCTAAAAAATCAGCCTGTAGAATATGCGTACCTTTTTGGATCATGTGCGCGTGGGGAAGAGACGAAAGATAGCGATGTGGATATAATGATCGATTTGGACAAATCCAAACCGATGGGTTTGTTTCAGTATGTAACGATGAAATTGGATTTGCAGGATTTGTTGCATCGTGAGGTAGATTTGGTTGAACGCGACGAGTTGTTACCTTTTGCGCAGGAGTCAGCAAACAGAGATAAATTCTTAATCTATGAGAGAGCATAGTAGAGACAAAGAGCGTTTGGAGCATATTTTGGCTGCGATTGACGTTATTGAGAATGGATTGGAAACTTACTCAAAAGAGGAGTTGCTCAATAATCGTTTGCTTTATTACGGTCTGGTAAAACAGATAGAGATAATTGGCGAAGCAGCTAATATGCTGACGCACGAGTTTCGCGACGCGCACACAGAGGTAGATTGGCGACCGATTGTTGCTATGCGTAATGTGCTGGTTCACGACTATATACATATCAGCAAAGATATCTTATGGATAACTATTACACAAGATATTCCGCACTTTAAAGTACATATTGATAAATTCTACGCAGAGTTTAACCAAAATCCTACGGTCTCATAATGTTTAATAGAGTTGTATGCGCTACGACTCGTAACATTAGAGACAATATGAGTAAAAGTAGGAAAAAGACTCCGGCAGGCACATGGTGTTGCTGCAAGTCACAAAAGAAAGGAAAACAGGTTAGTCATAGACGTTTCCGCAGGTGTGAGAAGATGGTATTGGTATCCGGTAAGGAGATTTTGTTACCGCTTCGCCAATTTGAGTTAACGAATCAGTATGACTTAGGAGGAGACGGGAAACGCTATTATGGTTATCGTCCCAATGAAGAATGGTTCGTGCGTGTAATGCGTAAGTAGATTATCAAAAAGAGCGTTTCGGCGCTCTTTTTGCGTGTGTTTGATAGGCCCAAAATGGCCCCAAAAAGAAAAAATATTGCAAAAAGTGTTCACAAAATTTGCGAAATATGTAACTTCGAGGGCACCGGGGCGGTGCAAAACCGCCTCACCTCGAAATTACATTCGCAGTAAACTGCAAATAACAATTTTTAGCCGCTAAAACTCAATTTATGCACGCATAATGAATTTTTATCGACAAAAATTTGCATATTTGATTATTTTGTTGTAATTTTGCAAGCAAAATTGAAAAAGGAGGTATTTATGCAGGTAGCAATCAACCCGAGTTTATATGGAACTGCTCAGTCTTATGCTGAGCAGAGAGGTCTCAATTTGACATTGATGATAGAGAATTACCTCGAGCGATTCATCAATAAGGAAAAGGCTAAAGCAAAAGAGCAAGAGTTGCCTGATATAGTTGTTAGTTTACTTGGATCTACAGGTGGGCAATTGAGAGAAGACGACCTTAATGGGCGAAAGGCATATCATAAACATTTAGAGGAGAAATATCAATGAGCCGTTTGTTCTTGGATGCCAATATAGTCATAGATCTTATCGAGGAGCGCCAGCCTTTTTGTAAAGATGCTGCTTTATTGTTCGCAGAGGCTTATCATAAGCGGGTACAATTGTACGTTTCACCAATTACTTTTGCGACGGCTTCCTATTTGTTAGGTAAGCATAACAGCCCCGAAGCGGTTCATGGTTTGTTGGCAAACTTACGCCAATTAGTTCGAGTAGCAGCAACTGACGAAAGGGTTGTGGATGATGCAATTATATCCGGTTTTTCTGACTTCGAAGATGCACTGCAATATTATTCCGCAGTGAAAGCTAAGGCGGATTTTATCATTACTCGTAATGGTCAAGATTTCACTCTGTCTAAGATTCCGGTGATGACAGCATCCGAATATTTAGCAATGCTAAAATAAAACTTCTCAACAACCCTGCCGTTTGGCGGGGTTGTTGTGTAAATAGGGAGGAAAGGGAGAAAAAAACTATTTTTCCATAAAATAATTTCCATAAAGTGGAAAAAATATTTGCATATATCAAAAAAAAGCTGTACCTTTGCAGCGAATTTTAATTTTCTTTCCTATGGACACGAAGATTGTTAACCCGTTTATTACTACCGGATATGCCGGAGCAAATTATTTCTGTGATCGCGAACAAGAGACAGCTGATTTGACTCGTTTATTGACAAATGGCAATAATGTGGCATTGATCTCCCCTCGCCGTTACGGAAAGACGAACCTTATCCGGCATTGTTTTGCGCAACCGGCTATTGCGGAGAACTACTATACCTTCATCATCGATATTTATTCTACGAAATCGGTAGCAGATCTGGTTCATCGTTTGGGACTTTCCATCTTAGAGACACTCAAACCAATGGGACGCAAGGCCTGGGAGAAATTTGTCGCCGTGTTAGCTTCTGTCAAACAGGGTATCTCGTATGATGCTGTTGGTAATCCTTCTTGGATGATGAGTATCGGTGATATAGCGACACCAACCACTACGTTAGAAGAGATATTCTATTATCTGGAGCATGCAGATAAGCCATGTATTGTGGCGATAGATGAGTTTCAGCAGATTACCCATTATGGAGACCACCAGATAGAAGCGATGTTACGCACGCATGTTCAATATTGCACGAACACGCATTTTATCTTCTCGGGGTCTCAACGCCATTTGATGGGACAGATGTTTACCTCACCGGCTCGTCCCTTCTATCAGAGTGTTTCCATTTATAATCTGCCGCTTTTGCCGGAAGACAAATATATCGACTTCTGCATTCGCCTATTTGAAGAGCGCGGAAAACATGTATCACCGGAAGTACCTCACGTATTATATGCGCAATTCGAAGGAGTTACCTATTATATGCAACGCGTAATGAATGAACTGTTTGCACGTACTCCGGAAAAGGGAACATGCGATACGGAGAGTATAGCAGATTCAATCCGCTATATCATTCTAATGGCTGCAAACACCTACGAAGACTTGATGTACCAATTGCCGGAGAAACAATCATTAGTACTACGTGCTATTGCACGAGACGGGAAAGCTAAGAACCTTACCTCGGGTGCTTTCATTAAACGGCATGGTCTGCTCTCTGCCAGTTCGGTAAAATCTGCTGTTCCGGCACTATTAGATAAGGGGCTAATCACAAACGATAAAGGAGTTTATCAAGTGTATGATAAGTTCCTTGAGATGTGGTTAGTGAAGGAATAAAATCACATCTATAATCCTCTGACGAGGCAGATGGAGTAGAGCATGCCGAGGAACATGGTGAACTTCACCAGGCGCTGGCAGGTTTTGTAATCCGAGGGGATCTTCGCAGCCCAGAGGAGCCAGAGGGAGCCTAAGAGCGGAACGAGGATGCCGAAAGCGATATACCGCGTGCTGAGGCTGTTCCAAGCAGTAGGGAAGGGGAGCACGTGGTACCATATATGACCGATGATGGCGATCGTGGCGACCACGAGGGCTGTGACAAAGATCTTCGTCCATTTCTCTCCCCATACGACCGGCATGGTGTGGCATTCCAGTTCCCGGTCACCCATCTGATCCTGCAGGTCTTTGACGATCTCCCGGATCCAGGTCAGCAGGAAGGCGAAGAGTGCGAAACCGCCTAACCACGCATAGAGCGTGTGGATAGGCGTGAAAGGCAGCACCTCGGGTGTTGCCGCATGGACGATCTTCAGTTGCGCCTCATTGGCAAAAGCGACCAACAAGGGTGTCGTTGCCGCCAACAGGGCGATGGTGAGGTTTCCGATGATAAGCAGCCGTTTGTAACTGCTGGAATAGAACCAAAGCAGACCCGGCACGATGATCATAATGATGCCGATCGTCATCGAGCGCAGCAGGAAGGCCGCAAGCAGACCACAGACGATACCGATGCCGCTGAGACAGATGCTGAGCCGCATGGCAGCCGGCTTACTGATCGTACGCGTGACGATGACACCGTCGGGACGGTTGATACGGTCGATCTTGATATCGAAATAATCATTGATGACGTATCCTCCTGCGGCAATCAGCACGACGGCTAAGGTGAGTAGCAAGAGGATGTAGGCCGGCAGTTGTTCGCCATACGCGGCGTTGTTCAGTACCGGTACAGCAACCCACTTCTCCATCAGCCATACGAGGATGGCGAGGAAAAGCAGGTTGCTCCAGCGCACGATGCGGAAGATGTCTTTGATCTGTTCCATTCTTTTTCGTTATCCCGGAATCCCGTTATACCGTTATCCCGACTATTTTATCCTTAAGATGACTCCTTTCCAGGCGGCGAGGGTTACTTCGACGATGCCGTCGGGCACGAAGGAGGTGGGTCGGCTGTCACCGGTTAATATATCCGTGGCATTCACTTTCGCCTTTCCTTCGAGACCCAGATAGACGAAGGCATCGTTGGGGATGCGGACATGGATGTGCTGTTCCCGGTCATGGAAATTGACGATGACAAGCAGGGTCTCTCCTTTGATATGGCGGATAAAAGCAAAATGCTGGCGCTTGTCGAACTGGTCGCCTTGCGCGTAAGTGATATCGTACATCAGACCTTTCTGGATCGCCTTGCTATCGCGCGCGCATATTAAAAGGTGTCGGTAGAAATCCTGCAACTCCTTCTGCGCGTCGGTCAGTTTGGCGCCATCGAACTTACCCTTGTTCGCCCAAGCCTGGATACTCTTGATGCCCCAGTAGTCGAAGATCGTGGTACGTCCGTCGATGCCGCTGAAGCCTTCCATATCCATACCTCGTTCACCGAGTTCCTGACCGAAGTAGATCATAAGCGGACACTGGTTCAGTGTGGCTGCGACGATCATCGCCGGTTCTGCACAACGGCCGCTACCGCACCAGAAACCGGATGCAATTCGCTGCTCGTCGTGGTTCTCGAGGAAATAGAGCATATGCTTGATTCGCTCATCGCCGTGCTGCATCCATTGGGCGGTGATGCCTTCGGCAGGCCAACCTTTGGAGGTCACACCACGGAGGTAATCGTACATACCTACTTTATCGTAGAGGTAGTCAAAACCCGCGGCGAGGTAAGCGTCGTAGCGGTTGGGATCATAGCACTCGCCGATAAAGAGGAATTTCTTATGTTTCTTGCGCACGGCGCTAATCGCCCAAGCGAAGAACTCGACGGGTACCATCTCCGCCATATCGACACGGACACCGTCGATGCCTTTGTCGGCCCAGAAGAGCAGGATATCCCGCATCTTGATCCAGGTGTTGGGGATAGGATCGAACTGCTTCTCCCAGCCGCCTTGATAGAAGACGCCGTAGTTCAGTTTGACGGTCTCATACCAATCGTTCTCGGACGGATGGGACGTGAAACAGTCGTTTCCCGTCACTTTGGCGGGGAACTCTTCGTAGCCCTGCAGGTCTTTGTCCATGGTGAACTTCTGACCGGGGAGGTAATAGAAGTTATTGAGCGGAGAGAACGCCCAGTCGGGGTTATCGGTTTCGCCTAAGTCTTGTACTCCGGCGGGTTTGCAAAGGCTCTTGTACTGCCGCGCCACATGGTTGGGCACAAAATCGATGATGACACCGAGTTTGGCCTCATGGGTGCGCTGTACGAGCGCTTCAAACTCCTGCATGCGCTTGGCTTCATTCTTCGCCAGATCCGGATCGACATCGTAGTAATCGGTGATTGCGTACGGCGATCCGGCTAAGCCTTTGGTGATAGCAGGGTTGTTATATTGTGCGGTTGCGTGACGAATGACGCCTGTGTACCAAACGTGCGTAACACCTAAGTCCGAAATGGCCTTAAGTGCACGCTCGTTGATATCCACAAACCTACCGCAACCGTTTTCTTCCTTCGTGCCGTTATGTTTGCGTGTCTCGTTGTAGTTAGCAAACAGACGAGGGAAGAGTTGATAAATGATGGGTTTATTCATTGTGTGTTTTTAACGATAAGATTTTTTCGGTATCCCGTAATCTCGGAATCCCGGTATCCAGGTATTTCTTTTAAACGAGGGCAGCGGTGTCGCTGGCGATCATGAGTTCCTCGTCGGTGGGGATGAGGCAAACGGTTACTTTCGAACCCGGCTTGGAGATGATACGCTCTTCACCGCGTACTTTGTTCGCTTCTTCATCCACTTCGATGCCGAGGAAGCTGAGGCCTTTCATGATCTGGGCACGGATATACGGATCGTTCTCACCGATACCGGCGGTGAAGACGAGGATATCGAGACCGTTCATCGCTGCGGCGTATGCACCGATGTACTTGATGGTACGATAGATGAACATCTTACGTGCCAAATCTGCGCGTTTGTTGCCTGCGTTGATGGCTGCTTCGATGTCACGGCAGTCGCTGGACACACCGGATATACCGAGGAGACCGGATTTCTTGTTGACGAGGTTGTTGAAGGCTGCGGTGTCGAGGTGCTCTTTATCCATGATAAAGGTAGCGGCACCGAGGTCCAGGTCACCGGCACGGGTACCCATGACGAGGCCTTCAACCGGCGTGAGACCCATGGACGTGTCCACACTCTTACCGTCGAGCACAGCGGTACAACTGCCACCGCCGCCGATATGGCAGGTGACGATCTTCTTACCTTCGGGTTGGATACCGAGGAACTCGCAGACGCGAGCGGATACGTAACGATGGCTGGTGCCGTGGAAACCGTAACGACGGATGGCATATTTCTCATAGAGTTCGTACGGCAAGGCGTACATGTACGCATAGTCCGGCATGGTCTGATGGAACGCGGTGTCGAAGACAGCTACCTGCGGAACACCCGGCAGGATCTTCTCGATGGCATCGATACCCTTGAGGTTAGCGGGGTTATGCAGCGGAGCGAGTTCCACGCACTTGATGATCATCTCTTTTACCTCCGGCGTGATGAGCACGGACTTGTTGAATTTCTCTCCTCCGTGGACTACGCGGTGACCCACGGCGTTGATCTCTTTGAGGTCCTTGATGCAACCTACCTCCGGATCGACGAGTTTCTCGAGGATAAGCTCGATACCGACGGTATGTTCCGGCATCGATTTCTCGAATTTAACCTTTTCGCCGTTGGGTAACTTCACCTGCAGGAAGGAGTCGGGAAGACCGATCTTCTCGATGCCGCCTTGTGCCATGACCGACTTGCTCTCCATGTCGAAGAGCTTGTATTTAATACTGCTGCTACCGCAGTTAAGAACCAATATCTTCATAAATTTACGATTTAACGATTTACGATTTACGATTTATTTACGATTTACTTAATTGCTTGATTGGCGGTGATTACTACCATTTGTACGATGTCTTGTACTTTGCAGCCGCGGCTGAGGTCATTTACCGGCGCAGCGATACCTTGGAGGATCGGACCTACGGCGTCAGCACCGCTGAAACGCTCCACGAGTTTGTATCCGATATTTCCTGCCTGGAGATCCGGGAAGACGAGCACGTTGGCTTTACCTGCTACGGGGCTGCCCGGCGCTTTGGTCTTTGCGACAGACTCGATGAGTGCAGCATCGGCTTGCAGTTCACCGTCGAGTTGGAGTTCCGGCGCCATCTCTTTGGCGAGACGGGTTGCTTCGGCTACTTTGTCCACCAGTTCATGTTTCGCACTGCCTTTGGTAGAGAAGGACAACATTGCTACACGCGGTTCGATACCGGCGATAGCGCGAGCGGTCTCGGCGGTGGAAACAGCGATCTCAGCGAGTTGTTTCGCATCCGGGTTGGGGTTAACCGCGCAGTCAGCAAAGAGCAGGAATCCGTTTTCGCCCAGGTGTTTCGCCGGGGTGAACATAAGGAATGCACCGCTGACGATAGAGCAACCGGGTTTGGTTTTGAGGATCTGGAAGGCAGGGCGGATGGTGTCTGCCGTCGTACCACGTGCACCGGCTAATTCACCGTCTGCATCGCCGGCCTTGATCATGAGGCAACCGAGGTACAGCGGGTCTTGCGCTTTCTTCTTCGCTTCCTCTTCCGTCATGCCTTTGGCCTTACGGAGTTCGAAGAGCAGGTTAGCATACTCCGGCATCTTGGGGTTATGGATCGGATCTACGATCTTGGCCTCTTTGATGTACTCAAAACCCTTCTCGGCAGCCATGCTGCGGATCTTGTCGGGGTCACCAATCAAAATAAGCTGCGCAAGCTTGTCTTTGAGCAAGATGTTAGCAGCTTCCAAGGTACGGGGTTCATCGCCTTCCGGCAATACAATGCGCTGCGGATTTGCTTTCGCACGCGCGATCATTTGTTCTAAAATGTCCATAATATAGTGTTTTTTATCGTTATGTCGGTAATTCGGGTACAAAATTACAAAAAAAAATCCATATATGCAATACTGATTACAAAAAATATTTTTTTTTGCGAAAATATTTGCATAAGTCAAAAAAAAATAGTAATTTTGCAGCCGAATTGTGAATTTTTGTAAATCAACAGTCTCTTTTTATATGAAAAAAGGATTACTTATACTTTTGTCGCTTTGCCTTTCCGGTATGGTTATGGCGCAAGAAGCGGCGCAAGAAGTGCAGCAGGCAGAGGACTCCGTGAAGATCAAGGGTGTTCACCCGTATAAGATTGCGGAGAATGAGAAGGGTATCAAGCCGGAAATTGCACACTGGTCGATCATTCCTCATATCGGATTCAGTTCGTTTGACGGCGACTTCACCAGTGAGATGAAGCATACTGTGGCTGTTCCGTCTGCCGGTTTGGCTGTGGAGTATAACTTCACGCCGGTGTGGAGTGTCGGCGTAGAGTATATGTATGATATGTACACCGTAACTGGTAAAGGCGGTGAGATCAGTGTAGATACTCTTCTGAACGGACACATGCACAAAGCGGGTGCATATGTAGCGTTCGATATTATCAACCTCTTTTTCCCGAGGGTACAGAAGAAAATCTTCTCCCTCCATCCGTATGTGGGTGCCGGAGGAGCATGGTACAAGCGTTCGCACTATTTCATGGACGATAGGTGGTATGATGCAGAGCATGCAAAATGGGTGAATCCGACTCACGGTCGCGGTAATACGCTGAATTATGAGAATGCGAACGGCGAGATAGGAGTCGGTGATTCGGACAAGGACTACCGTATGATCGGTTACCTGCAGATGGGTGCTTCGCTGGATTTCAACCTCAACCGTACGCTTGCGTTGGGCCTGCGCGCGAACTATACGTATTTCACGCGTGACTATGTGGACGGTCGTGGTTACCACAAGCAGAGCGCTTCGTCTTATGCATCCAAGAACAACGATGGTATCTTTGATGTCACGATGTATCTGCGCTTCAAACTGGAGGCTGTATCCAAGTCGCACCCGCGCAATATGCCGTCCTTCGATATGTTCAACAAGACAATTGCTAAGGCAGAAGAGAAACCGATACCGCACGACACGGTTATCATCCATCGTCATGACTCGATCGTAGTACGTGAGATCATCCGTCAGGAAGAGCGTCGTCCGGAGGTGTTCAACGTTTATTTCGACAACGACCAATCTGTTTTGCGCCAGGATGCTTTAGTAACGATCCAGCAGGTGGCAGATCGCATGGAGTCGGAGCCGGAGTTGTATGCCATCGTTATCGGTTACTGCGACAATACCGGTACGAATACGCATAACTTCGAGTTAGGAGACAACCGTGCGAACAATGTAGTGGATGAGTTGATGCAGGAGTACGCTATTCCGTCAAGTCACTTGTACGGCAAGGGTAGCGGTAAGTTAGTCGGCCGTCGCAGCAAGAACGCCTATGGCCCGAATCGTCGTGCATCGATTCACCTGGTTGACGAAGAGACGTTCGAGTTAATGAAGCTGGAGTTGAACGGTAAGAGTGAGAACCGTGACGCATCTGCTGTTCCGACGTATGAGAACAACCAGCCGATGCACCAGCCGCGTTATGTACCGCTGTCGGAGAGCGCACGCAAAGAGAAGATTAACGAGTACAAGCACCGTGACGGAGAGAAGAAGGTGGTGGAGAAGGGTATGTCGCTGACTCGTCTGGCACGTCAGAACTACGATAATATCTACTGCTGGGTATATATCTACTTAGCAAACAAAGATGCGATCAATAATCCGAACTCGGTTCCGGAGGGAGTAGAACTGCTGATTCCGGAATTGACGGAAGAAGAACTGAAGATTACCAAAGACGAGAGTTTGTCTCTCTACGGTTTACGCCACTTGAAATAAGAGTAGGCGGGGTCCCATAGCTCAGTTGGTTAGTAGCACCTGACTCATAATCAGGGGGTCCTTGGTTCAAGCCCAAGTGGGACCACGACAGGAGGATAGTCCCGGAGACTACCCTCCTGTTCTATTAAAAAATGAAATGAAACATCTGTGGCTCATAGTATCGTTGGTGCTGCTGTCCTTGGTAGGAGAGCCTCTTTATGCTGCTCAGAATACTCGGGGTAAACAGAGCACTCAGACTACGCAGAAGAAGCTGACTCCAGCGCAGAAGAAGCGGGAAGCGGCGAAGAAGAAAGCGGAGAAGAAGAAAGCGGCGAAGGCGAAGGCAGCCAAGCGCAAGCGGATCAAGGACGGTAAGCCGCTGCTGTACGTCTATACGTTCAACATGAAGACCCATGAACCGCTTTCGGCGACGCATGTGACAGTGCAGGACAAGAATGCCCGGCCGAACAAGAAGCCGAAGTTAAGCAAAGACACCGATACCAAGCGGGCACGTGTCTCCAAAGGTCTCCCGACAGGTATGTACTGGGCGGCAGCAGCTAAGACGGGATTCTTTGCTTCCGACACGCTTTTCTTTAACCATAAGGAAGATGAGGATACGGTGAAACTATACCTGTATCCGGAGACGCGGTTGACGTTTACCGTGACGGATTCGTTGACGTCACGCCCGGTGTCGGCAAATATCGTGGTACGTAATCCGCAGGGAAGGAAAGTGATGCAGACGACGTCTGATTCGGTGCATTCGTTACTGGCGGTGCTGTTAGACGACCGGATTCCGTTCTATACGATCGATGCTACCTCACCGCGTTATTTTCCGTTTCATGACACGATTGCCGATTTCACGGGGTATCCGGGTGTAGTCATGTCACCAAGGGAGGTGAAGTCCTTCGTGCTGCATAATATCTATTTTGCGAACGGCAAGACGCGGATCTTGGATACTTCCGAGCAGGCCTTGCAAGAGCTGTATCAGTTTTTGAGAATCCGTCCGGAACAACGGATCCGGATCGTGGGTCATACGGACGATATCGGTTCGGATCGATCGAACCAGGTGCTGTCCGAAGGTAGGTGCCACGAGGTGAAACAAGAGATGGTGAGTCGCGGTATCGCGGCGGAACGCATTGAGATTGAGGGTAGGGGCGAGAAAGATCCGATTGTGCCGAATGACTCCGAAGAACACCGCCAGATGAACCGGCGAGTTGAAATCGTACTTCTATGAGATATTTTCCGTATTTATGTGCCGCGCTGTTGTTATGCGCGTGTACTTCCAATGATGAGCAGACTATGCAAGTGAATCCCGATGCTCCGTTAGGAGTGCAGCAAGCGGCGTCGTTATGGACGGCGGAAGACGGTGATCAAGCGGCGTTTGAGGCGCTGGTGAAGGACTATACATGCGCGTCAGACAGCGAACGGACCGTGCTTTTTGAATCCTTGAGTAGGATCATTGAGAACTGCTACCAGTCGGCAGATATGCTGACGGTGGAGTTACTGCGTCCGACGCAGTTGACGAATGCGGCAGCACCGCAGACACCGGATTGGATCATGTCCGGTTACAGTCCGTTAGCGCATTTCTCCGACGATATGTTCGCTAATCAGTTGGCGTTTATCACGATGCTGAATTTCCCCCATTATACGTTAGAGGAGAAGAATGCGCTGGGTGGGGCATGGACGCGGCAGGAATGGGCTTTCGCCCGTATGGGCGATGTGTTCACGGCGCGTGTGCCGGCGGCTACGAATGCACGCATAGCGCAAGCTTTGGCGGATGCGGAGAACTATATCGCCGATTATAACATCTATATGGGAAACCTGCGCACGGAGGATGGCCGGCAGTTATGGCCGGAAGACAAGGTGCTGCTGAGTCACTGGAACTTGCGCGATGAGTTGAAAGCCTTATACGGTGAGCGGTTAGCGGTTAGCGGTGAGCGGAACGAGAAGCAGGAGATGATCTATCAGGTGATGCAACGGATCGTGGAGCAGTCTATTCCGGCGGAGGCGGTGAATGGGAAGGAGTATGTATGGAAACCGTATTCAGCGGTTAGCGATGACGGGTTACGGGTTACCGCGGAGCCGTACACGCGTTATGCGCGTATATTAAGAATCGCGCATGCGTATTTTGAGCAGGATCAGTATTGTCCTTCGGCACCGACGGCGATTATCCGTAATTTTGAAGAAGGAATGGAGATGCCGGCGGCTGAGTTAGACAGTTTGTTCAGGGCCTTGGTAGGATCGGAGCAGGTGCAGCAAGTGGCCGCTATCATTCGAGAACGGTTGGGTAGAGAGTTACGACCGTACGATATCTGGTACGACGGATTTAAGGCACGTGCGTCGATGGATGAAGATGCGTTAACGGCGAAGACACGTGCGTTGTATCCGGATGCGAATGCGTTTGCGGCGGATATGCCGCGACTGTTGCAGCAGATGGGTTTCTATAGCGAAGATGCACGGAATATTGCCCGGCATATCGTGGTAGAACCGGCACGAGGATCGGGTCACGCCTGGCCATGTCTGGGAAGGAAGGAAGATGCACGTCTGCGGACGCGGATACCGGCGACGGGTATGGATTATAAAGGGTATAACATCGCGGTACATGAGTTCGGTCATTGCGTGGAGCAAGTGCTGGACATGTACATGATCGATCATTATATGCTGAGCGGTGTGCCGAATACGGCTTATACGGAGGCCTCGGCTTTCTTGTGGCAACAGCGGGATCTGCAATTACTGCCGGGTAATGGCGAAAGGCGAATGGCGAATGGCGAAAGGGATGCGGTGTTGGACCAGTTCTGGTCGATGTACGAGATCATGGGTGTGAGTCTGGTGGATATGGCGATGTGGCAGTGGATCTACGCCCATCCGGAAGCGACGCCGAAGGAGTTATGCGAAGCCACGATGCAGATTGCGAAGGAGGTGTGGAATGCGTATTACGAGCCGGTGTTGGGTGAGCATGACTGTATCCTGTTAGGCGTGTACAGCCATATGGTGAATGCGCCGATGTATCTGCCGAACTATCCGTTGGGCCATATCGTGCAGTATCAGTTGGAGGAACACTTAGCGCAATACAAGACGCAGCGGGAGTTTGCGCAGGAGTATATGCGGATCTATCGGTTAGGCCGTTTGACGCCGAAACACTGGATGATTCAGGCGGTAGGAACGCCTCCGTCGATCGAACCGATTCTTCGTGCGGTAGCGCGTGCATGCAAAGATTTTTGAAAAAAAAATTCAAATATATTTGCATATATGAAAAAAAAGCAGTAATTTTGCACGCTAATTCGGGGCTATTTGGTTTTGACAGCAGGTAGAATGGTTGTGTAAGCACGCAGAGCAATGAGGCAATGCTCTTTAATCTCGCTTCAAACTATAACTGGCGAAAGAACTTATGCTCTCGCTGCTTGATCGAAGTATAGTAGATCGGCGTATTTGGGCACCAGGTGCCTGAACGGGACGTCACTCCAAGCCGAGTCTGTGGGCTGAAAGGATACAGTGGCGCAGGAATACACAGAATAGGTAGCTTAGGCTGCGATAGGTTACCGAAGATTTAGCAGATAAGCCGGAGGTTGGTGGCTTGGGTCTTGCCGCCGGACGAAAATCGAGGCCAAGATAAGCGTGTAGAAAACATAAGTATTCCTTGTTTGGACACGGGTTCGAATCCCGTTAGCTCCACACCGCAACAGCTTTTGGCTGTTTCGGGGATCTAAAGGGATCCTCACCCGGGTTCTTGGCCCGGAGGGCACGATTAATGCTTTAACAATCGTCTTAACAAGTACGACAATTGCCAAAGCAATCTTCGAATCCCGTTAGCTCCACAAAGAAGAAGATAGGGGCACTAGCTCATCTGGTAGAGCGTAACGTTCGCAATGTTAAGGTAAGGGGTTCGAGTCCCCTGTGCTCCACAAAAAACAACAGAGTTATGGCAATAGAAATCCGTGCTATTCGCACCAAGAAAGAGATTAAGCGCTTTATTGAGTTTGCGAATGATTTATACAAGGACTGTCCGTATTACTGTCCTCCGTTGATGTTCGACGAGATCAACTGCTTCAATGTAGAGAAAAACCCGGCATTGGAGGTGAGTGATTATCAGTTATGGATGGCGTACCGTGACGGTAAGCCGGTAGGCCGTATAGCAGGTATCATCAACCATCGTGCGAACGAGAAATGGAACGTAAAGCATGTTCGTTTCGGTTGGTTCGATTTCATCGATGATATGGAGGTGAGCAAAGCGCTGCTGGATACGGTTGCTGCCTGGGGTAAGGAGCGCGGTATGACGGGTCTGAACGGTCCGGTAGGATTTACGGATTTTGACCATGAGGGTTTGTTGTTAGAGGGTTATGAGTACCTGGCGCCGATGGCATCGCTGTACAACTATCCGTATTACGTGAAGCATGTGGATGCCTACGGATTGGTGAAGGAGGCAGATTGGATAGAGATACAGGTGTACCCGCCGTATGAGGTTCCGGAGCGTTTGAACCGCATAGCGGAGTTGGTAAAACAGCGTTCGCATATTCGTGTGGACAAAGTGAAGAACGCACGGGAGTTGGAGCGGAAGTACGGTATCCAGTACATGGATGTGATCGACGAGGCGTACCAGAAACTGTATAACTTCCAGCCGATGACGGAGAAGCAGAAGAACTACTACAAAAAGATGTACTTCCCGATGCTGAACTTCGATTTCGTGACGGTGATCGTGAACGAGAAAGACGAGGTGATTGCAGCCGGAGTCGGTATGCCGGATATCTCGGAAGCGTTGCGTAAGTGCGGCGGAAAGTTGTTCCCGTTCGGATGGTATCATATCCTGAAGGCCTTGAAAGCGAAGAAGATAGAAACGTTTAACATGCTGCTGATTGCCGTACGGCCGGATTATCAGGACAAGGGTGTGACGGCATTGTTCTTCCAGGATTGGATTCCGTACATTGCTAAGTACCAGATCAAGCGCATGGAGACGACGTCGATTTTGGAGACCAACACGAAGAGCATCGCCAACTTCACGCAGTTCGACCATAAGCAGCATAAGCGTCGTCGTGCGTATATCAAGGAGATTTAACTGTGAAAGCCGTTAGTCCCAAGACACATAATGCGGCGTTGAAGCAGTTGAATGCGTATCTCAGGGCGCACGAGATGCGACCGTCCAAGGTGCGCGACATGGTACTGGCGCAGATATGCAATTTACCGCAACCGTTTACGGCAGAGCAGTTAGAGACGGCTTGCCGGGAGGAGCGAATATCGGTAGGAACGGTATATAATGCGTTAAACCTGTTTGTTATGGCACAGATTTTGCAGATACATGACAGACAGCGTGGCCGAATGGCATCAGAGTATGAGTTGATTGTAGGATCGGCGATGCGCATGCAGGTGGTATGTACCAAATGCGGCCGAGTGACGGAGATGCATGACAAGGCCATTGAACGACTGATAAAAGAACGAAAATATACTAATTTTAACTTGCAGCATGTATCCTTGTTTGTGTACGGAGAATGCAAGTTATGCCGCAAGCAAAAAAATAAAGACGAAGCATGATTAATTTAGCGAATATATTGCTTTACGCAAGCGCAGAACAGCCGGTAGAAACCCGTTCGTGGTGGGATGACCCGACGGTGATCTATTTCGTGATCTTCATCGGTATCGCTATCGCCAGTTGGGCGGTGTCCTATTCTCTGAAGCGCAAGTTTGCGAAATACTCGGAGGAGCCGATCCGGTATACCGGTAAAGAGGTTGCGGAGAAGATGTTACACGAGCATGGTATTGATGACGTAAAGGTGACCTGTATTGCCGGTCAGTTAACGGACCACTATAATCCGCTTACGAAGACTGTCAATTTGTCAGAAGACGTATATAATAAAGCGACTGTGGCAGCGGCAGCTGTGGCTGCTCATGAATGCGGACATGCCGTGCAACACCAGCAGGCATATGCACCGCTGAAGATGCGTTCGGCATTGGTGCCGGTGGTATCGTTTAGCAGCAGTATTGTGAGCTGGGTGATCTTAGCCGGTTTGCTGCTGGTGAATCAGTTAGGCACGACGCTTCTGCTGGTGGGTATCTGTTTGTATGGAGCGATCACGTTGTTTACGTTCATTACCCTGCCGGTGGAGATCAACGCCAGCCAGCGGGCAGTGAATTGGTTGGAAGAGTCCGGCGTAGTGGACAGAGAGAAGAAAGAGATGGCCGTGTCGGCCTTGCGTTCAGCGGCTTATACGTATGTGATTGCAGCGCTGAGTGCATTGGCCACCCTGCTGTATTATATTATGATTTTTATGCGCAGACGTGAGTGATCTTGCGTGCGCATCCGGCCCCGTAGCTCAATTGAATAGAGTGTCAGATTCCGGTTCTGAAGGTTCTGGGTTTGAGCCCCAGCGGGGTCACATCGTCGGACGCGACGATCAATGACTTCATTACTACGTAATTTGTATAATTGTCGTGCGTCCTCCTCTCCCCCCACAAATTAAAATTTGCGGGGACCCCAATAGAAAATGAGCAGCTTAGCGGCTGCTCATTTTTATATCCACAATGATGGGATCGTGATCAGCATAGCGGTGCATGGACTTATCTTTCATCTTGTATGCGCCGTGCTGGTAGTACCAATCGGCATTGATGTGCCAGGGTTGTACGTGGATGATTTGGGTTGCCATCGATGGGGAGGCAAAACAGCGGTCAAGGTAACCGGCTTCTCCTTTGAAAGAGTAGGAGTAATCCTTGCTGTGCCCAAGCGGCAGCATATCGGCATAGCCGGCACGTACGATGGTTTGGATCGGCTGTTCCTGCGTGTAGCAGTTATAATCGCCAAGCAGCAGGACGTCTTCATCTCCGAAGGTCTCTACGGCTTTGGGTAAGAAGACGAGCAGGGAGTCGGTGTTCTGCATGCGTTTGAGGTTGGTGTTATACTGGGTGCGGCCGGGCCGTTTGGACTTGAAATGGTTAAGGCTGATGATGAGCCGTTGGCCGGTAGCAATCTCTTCAAACCCGACTGCGAACATACGGGCGTGATAATGACTGGCAGTATCGCGGTAGGCAGATATGGGTTCGGCATACGGGCGTACGCGCGTGGAATCATAGAGGAAACATCCGCCGATACGGTCGATGTTCTCCATCGGCATGGCGATGAAGGCATAGTGGTGTCCGCCTTTGTTCAGTGCGTTGATCAGTAACTGCGGTGCTTTGTTTCCCACCTGCATCTCACAGCAAGCGATGATGTCGGCATGCATGGCGCGCAAGGCGCGGCATAACTTACGGGTCTTGAGATTCAACTGCGCGGGAGTGGTACGTTTATGGGCATAACCGCCTAAGTCTGCGAAGTAGTTTTCTATGTTCGCTCCCACGATGCGCAAATGACCTTTTTGCGGTTTGGGTAAGCGGTCTTGTGTCATATGGCGTGTGCGGATAGAACGGCCGGTGAGCAGTTGCCTTTCTCCTGTGACGCGTGCTTTGAGACCGCGAACGATATCGCCTGTGCGCACCTTATAGTATTGATTGCGGCAATGCAGGCATACCGATGCTTGTCGGTTATGTTCCACCAGGGAGTAGTACATCGTGCTGTCTCCATCCGCCAGGCCGACGGCGCGTTCGTCAGGACAGAAGAGCCGTTCCGGCGCCAGAACCAAACTGTCATAAAAACTGCCGCACACGAGGAGTGGGGTAGTGATGACTACGGTGCGGTTCTCATACTTGGTCCAATCGGACTGTAACTGTGCTAACGAAACACGCTCCACCGCCGAAACGGAGAGCGTGCTAAAGAGCAGAAAAAAGATATACACTGCTTTTCTCATAGTGTTGCGGAGGATGGGATCGAACCACCGACCTTCAGGTTATGAGCCTGACGAGCTACCACTGCTCTACTCCGCGATATACACCATTTTTTTTCAAATGGGACTGCAAAATTACTGCTTTTTTATGACATATGCAAATTTTTGGGCAAAAAAAATCAAAATTATTGTATTTTAGGGTGATTTTAGCGTTATTTGGCGAAAAAAATCAAAAAAATTTGTGCAACTGAAAAAAAAATTGTAACTTTGTGCCCTAATTTATTGCGTGTATATATGAGGTGCCTGCGCGTATATGTAATGATAGGAATGCTGTGGATGGCGATGACCATGACAGCAAAGATCGATCAGGCTTGGACGTATGATGAGATATACCATGCGAATACAGCAGCTTCGTATCCGTTGATGACGGACGTAGAGAAAGAGGTAGTGCTGTACTATAACTTGGCGCGGTTGTATCCGCAGAAATTTGCGCAAGTGGAGTTGTCTAAGGAGAAAAAGACGCCTTTTGTGGAGTCTTTGATTGCTGAGTTGAATGCGTTAAAACCCCTTCCGGCATTTTTGATCGACGATGAGCTGACGGAGTTTGCACAGTGTTGGGCAACAGTAAGTGGTCAGCGCGGTATCACTTCGCACACTCGTGTGGAGTGTCCTGACGGGAATTTTGCGGAGAACCTGAGTTTTGGTATCTCTACGGGTAGAGAGATTGTTATTGACCTGTTAGTGGACGAAGACGATAGGAATATGGGTTCGCATCTTGGGCACCGTCGTAACGGTTTGGATAAGGATTATCGCAGTATCGGAGTAGGGTGCTACACACATACGAAATACCGATACTGCAGTGTACAGGATTTCAATTTCGACGAAGGTTCGTTTTATCCGATGGATGATGTGGTGGTAGATGCCGGTACGGAAGATCCGGTGTATAAACCCGTATCCGATCCGGTATCTAACCCGGTGTATAAGACGGTAGGTGAACCGACGGAGGTGGTCGTTGTGAAGAAGACGACGGAGACGGTGACGGAGAAGAAGCATGTGCAGGAACAACCGGTACAGAAACCGGCGGAGACGGTGGTGCAACAGAAGAAGGAAAAGCATTCCAGCAAGTGGTTAACGCCGTTCTTTGATCATTCCGGTCGTCATTCGTTAAGTGTGCTGAGTGTGGGATATACGTATTCGTTTATGGACGGTTATCATCTGGTGAATGCGGCCTTGTTGGATTTCCGTACGACTTTGTTTGGTATGTCGCTGTTGAACGTAGAGATGTCGGTCAGTCCGTTTACGAAGCGTTTTGCGTATAGGCCGCAGGTGCGTTTGTACCTGCCGATCATCAAGAATCTGAGTGTTGTGCCGTACGGCGGTGCCGAGATCGATGCATCCCGTTTAGGATGGTATATCGACAAGAACTACCAGTACGATGCGGATAGCCAGTTTTATATCAATGCGATAGGCGGTTTGGCATTGCATTTGACCGCAGCCCGTCATGTGCCGATGGAGGTGAAGATGGAATACCGTCATCCGGTGTATACGCGTTCTGCAGGAACGTACACGTCTGCCGGTTTCTATATCGGCGCACAGATTTATTTTACCCAACCGTATAAGTACAAGACCAAATGAGAAGATGGTTTGCTTACATAGTGCTGTTGATGTTCACCGTGTTACCGTTGCACGCCCAGACGAGTTATGCAACGGGAGTAGACGGAGATAAATGGCTGAACACGGATTACAATACAACCGAAGGAACAGACTTCTGGTTGACGTTCATGTTTAACTATGGTAACACCGAGAAAGATGTGAGTGACCTCCATCTGCGTGTGTTTGCTACTGCTCGTGAGCAGTCGGTGGTAACGATCCACTATATGGATGGAACGACAGATACGTTTACCGTTCAACCACTCAAACGCGCACAACAGGAGATAGATATTCAAAAAGGATATATCATCCGTGAAGATGAGGTGGAGAACAAAGGTTTGCATATTACATCCACCAAGCCTATTTCCCTTTATGCTGTCAGTCAGAATGCCGTTGCCGGTTCTCAAGATGCCACTTGTGTATTACCGACGAAGGCTTTACAGTGCGAATATGTACTTCAGACGTACGGCACCGACGGTGCGTCCACCGAGTTTGCGATTGTAGCCACAAAGGCAACGAACAATGTGGAGATGCATATTAAAAAGACCCATTATTCCGATCCGAGTCAGAGCATTCAGGATTCCGTGGTTAATACCGGTCCTATGTTGCAAGGTGACGTATACCTGTTCCGGTCGAATGGTGCTAATTTCTCGTTATCCGGAACCCATATATGTACCCAAGTGCCGATTGCGGTTTTTGTAGGAGGTCAGCACGCTGATATTCCTTTTATGTCGGCGAACAAGAACCATATCTACTCGCAAGCGTACCCTACCGATATGTGGGGAAAGGAGTTTGTGGCCACCAAATCGCATGGTCAACGATATGATTATCTTCGTTTTACAGCGGCTCAAACTACGAATATTCAGGTATTAGATCCTACCAAATCGAGCAGTTACACTAATTTGGTTTCTTCTCTTGCTGCTTTTGAGACATACCAAGACTCGCTATTTGATTCCGATTGCGTCAATCCCACAGCCAAGGCCTATAAAGCCAATAAAGCGATAGAGGCGTACAGTTATCTTACCGATTGGTCGATCAACAGTACGATGCAGGGGTATACGATTGTGGGAGAAGGAGCACCGGCCATGGCATCCATCACTCCTGTTGAGCAAGGTATGAAAAGTCTGGTATTCTCCACGCTGGATGCAGTGAATATTCAGTCGCACTATGTGAATATTGTGACCTATAATGAGTGCAAGTCCTCCATGAAATTGGATGATGAGAATATTGGTGACAAGTTCCATCCGATAGCCGGCACACCGTACGCTTTCGCAGAAATCAAGGTGGATACGGGTGCACACTATTTGGTCAATGAGATGGAGGAAAAGGCGAACAACGTATTTACGGTGCAGGTGTATGGTTTTGGTCAACCGGACAATGGAACCCGAAGAGAGTCCTATGCGTATGCCGCAGGAAGTCGTATCGAACGAAGTGCCGATCTTTTGATGAACGATCGATATATAGATTCGTTGGAGATGTGTGATAATGACGTGGTCGATTTGGAAGGAATTATACGTTATGACTATAGCACTGTGGAGTGGTTACTTGTGGATTCGGCTGCGATGATGGGTCTGAAAACGGGTGATACCACCACTCTTTCTTTTGACGACCGTACGGTGAATGATGTACATTTCCCTCACATAGAAGATAACCTTCCGCATGATTGGACGGTGAATATGTTTGTTTCCCGAACTACCCATCTCTGTTCCTATAAATTCCTTGATACGATCACGGCCAATATCCGTGTTTATCCAACGCATGTCAATGATACGGTATGGGATCCGAATGGAGAACCGAAGGAGTTCTGTTACGGAGATCAGATTCAGATAGAATACTCAGAAGATGGGGATAAGGAACATATCATTATGCATACGTTTGTGGCAGATACCGTCACCCCGGCAGCGATCAATAAGATTCCGTATGGTACGATCAAATTTGAGTTGGATTCCGTATATACTATCTTAGATAGTTTGAAGAATCAATTCGGTTGCGATAGTGTCATTGAGAAGAAATTCATCATCTATCCCACCTATGATACCTTGGTGTACGACACCACGTGCTACAAGAACCTACCGTATGAATGGCGCAGAGAAGATAACGGGGCATTGATCCGTATGCTGACGAAGGACGATATGGTGAATAAACATGATTTGATCTTGAAGAAAGAACATACATTTAAAACGGACTCCATATATGCAGAAGAGACTTTGCGGACGATTCACGGTTGTGACAGTGTTGTTCGCATATGGGTTCAGATCATGCCGGATTATGAACTCCATGACACGTTGATTGCTTGCCGTGACACGGTACCTCCGAGTTTCTTTGTTTGGGAGAATCACACCACTGATGCCGGTTCGGTTATTTCTGGTCATCGTTTGCAGCAAAAGGTAGGAAATACATGGCAGGATGTGTCCTCCATCTCGCTGATGCAAAATGGTAATTTCCTGTATCGTGATTCGCTTCCGACAACCTATCCGAACTGTGTAGCATGTGCCACAAACGGTGTGTGCGACTCGATATGGTATTTGCATCTACAGGTTTTGGATCACTACAAGGCGGTGTTCGATAGTGCCGTATGCGAAGATTCATTCGTTTATTGGGAAGACACCTTGCGTATCGGTCCTAAATGTCCGGATCCGATGGATGGGCGACCATGGATCCGTTATGCGGACTATGATAATAAGGTGGAGATTGAACATCCATCGAGCAGATACGGAGAGTGTGACAGTCTTTTCGTGTTGAACCTGCATTTCTGTAAGACGTATACCACAGAGGAGATCTTCCATATATGCGAAAATGAGAAGTATCATTACCGTCCTCGTTTCCCGATGCCTCATGATAGCGACTTTGTCTATAATGCAAACGGCGAATGGGCATGTCGGATTGAGGGTGGTCATAAAGTGATTGGCCGATATGTATTGACGGATACGGTGAAGACCATTCTTCCTTGTAATGACAAGGGTGGATGTGACTCTGTGGTGGCGCATGTGGTATATGTTCATCCTGTATATAACTACACATTCGATACAGTGGTATGTCAAACGCATGGTGGTAGATTCACGTGGCAAGGTCATACCGATACCATTCCTCTTGGAACTGCCGGAGACTTTGTGTATGTTGATTCTCTCAAGACAAAGACATGCACCGATTGCATGAACGGCGTAGGGTGTGATAGTATATGGGTATTGCAACTGCATATCAATCCTATCTATGACCCGATTGTGTCCAAGACGCTTTGCGAGAATGATTCCCTCCATTGGGAAGGAAAAGTGTATGTGGGAGGAAAAGCTCCGGATGCATTCAAACAAGGGCAGAGTACATTCTATTGGGCCACAACACAAGGAACGAAGGCTTATCCTCATCGGTATGAGAATGTGACACGCTATGATGGTGTGAAGTACTGTGATACCGTTCATCTGCATACCGTCAATGGTTGTGACAGTATCATTTGGTTGAATCTGACGGTGTATCCGACGTATCATACTGATCATCCTGCAACGATCTGTGAAACAGGCGAGTATGATTTCCATGGACATATCTTCAAAGGCTTGGCTCCCGGTTCGTATGTGCATGATACGATTCTTAAAACCATCGATGGTTGCGACAGTTTGGTTACGTTACAACTGACGGTTCATCCGGTGTATGATGTCACTACTACTGTGGTTCGTTGCGAGTCAGAGATGCCGTATCGATGGGAGTTGGATGGTACTCACGACCAGACGATTCAGATCCCGGCAGATAAGATAGGGACGGTATGGCATTACACGTCGCAATATACGTTGCATACCATTCATGGTTGTGATTCTGTGGTGCATTTGGATCTGACCGTCAAGCCGACTACTTTCCAAGAGTATTCCGTAGTACGTTGTGCCAACGAGGCACCGTATCCGTACGGAGATAAGGGAAAGACGGCTACCAAAACCGGTACGTACCGAGATACGCTCAGTGTCAAGAACCAATATGGTTGCGATAGTGTGGTTATTCTCCATCTGCAAGCAGATTCGGTTTATGCCTATGTCACGGATACAGCTATTTGTCAGAATGAGTCGTTCGTATGGCCGAACCATACCGGTCCGACGAATCATGTGAAGGATGCGAGTGGTCATGCTGTTGCCGTTATCCCGACCAATCATATAGGTATTTTTGAATATACGGACAGTTTACAGACACAGGCAGGTTGCGACAGTGTGTGGACGCTCCGTCTGCGTGTGGATTCAGTATATACCAGTCCTGTGACGGTTACCTCTCGTCAGATGTGCGAAAACGATACGTTGCATTTCTATGACAAGGTAATCTACGGTGCCAAATCTCCGTTGAAACCATCAGGAACAACGGGTTATGGTGTGCCGGAAGGTCAGTATTCCATCTCGTTTGATACCACTTATACCGACCATACGATTCATGGTTGCGATAGTGCTGTGATGCATCGTATTACGGTCTTCCCGACGCGATACAACTTGGCTATCGATACGGTATGTTTGGATACAGCGAATAGTCATTATACTTGGATAGGTCACGAACAAGTGGAAGTGTTCCAGAATAGTATAGGAACCAAGACCTATGTTGATTCGTTGCATTCTACGCATACCGACTGTGCTTGCGACAGTATCTTTGAATTACAACTGACCGTTTTACCTTCTTACTTCAACAAGTTCTCTCACACGATGTCCGAGGAAGATGTGTATACCTGGGAGCACGTGACGTATGGCGGTGTGAAGGCTACTTCAACACATGATAAGACCGTGACCAAGGATACGGTGATCACCGTCAGTTATCAGACGGATTCTATCGGTACCTATCAATGCGATAGTATATTACAATTATCGCTCCGTATCGGTAAGGTGACGCGTGATACTACGCATTTGTCTGTCTGTGAAGATGCACCCTCGTTTGAATGGAAAAGAGCGAATAAGGATGGCGTGATCGAGACGCGTAAGACCATTAGCGGTAGTGATCTGCCGAAGGTAAAACAGCATAAGTTGTATTACGATTCTTTGCAAACGATATTAGGTTTTGACTCGATCTTCATATTGGATTTGTACCGTGCACCGACGTATGCTTTTGATTCGACCGCTCATATTTGTCAATACACTCCGTTTGTATGGAAACGTCATGACGGACCGATGAATCATGTAGAGGATGCAGATGGTCATCCGGTGACACAGATCCCGACTGATCATCAGGGTATGTTCTTCTATTACGACCGCTTGGCCACCGATTCATTTGGGTGCGATAGTGTATGGACGCTCCGTCTGTATGTGGATTCGGTTTATGCCTATGTCACGGATATGGAGATCTGTCAGAATGAGCCGTTCGAATGGCCGAACCATACCGGTCCGACGAATCATGTGAAGGATGCGAGTGGTCATGCGGTCTCTGTTATTCCGACCAATCATATAGGTATTTTTGAATATACAGACAGTTTACAGACACAGGCAGGTTGCGACAGTGTGTGGACGCTCCGTCTGCGTGTGGATTCGGTATATACCAGTCCTGTGACGGTTACCTCTCGTCAGATGTGTGAGAACGATACGTTGCATTTCTACGACAAGGTGATCTACGGTGCCAAATCTCCGTTGAAACCATCCGGGGCAACGGGGTATGGTGTGCCGGAAGGTCAGTATTCCATCTCGTTTGATACCACTTATACCGACCATACGATTCATGGTTGCGATAGTGCGGTGATGCATCATATCACGATCTATCCTACGTATGCCAAGGAGCATGTGGATAGTGTGTGCCAAGGATCGGCTTATGTATGGGACGGACATACCTCGGAATATATATGGGATGTGCGTCAGCAGAAACGTATCCGTTTGACGGAAATCCCGACAGAGATTAAGAGCGGTGTCGTGTATGAGTATATTGATTCGTTACATACGACGGCATGTCCGGAGTGTAGAGAGGGCGCTGGAGGATGCGATAGCATATGGACGTTAAAACTCCGAGTGGATAGTGTATATTATCATGCGGATACGATCACGATGTCCGATGAGGAGAGTCGCAAATGGCAACATACGGTATATATCGGTAGTAAGGTAGAGGCAGATACGTTGAATCCGTCTTGGTTTGCCGGTGAGACGCAACAGCAGATCGTACGCATACCGGACGGACAGATTGTGAATGAGTTTGATACCGTTTATCCGACGATCCATCAATGTGACAGTACGATTCATTTGCGTTTGTTAGTGGGTATTACTTATCGGGATACCATAGAAGGTTGGACGTGTGATAACGAACCGTATCATTGGTATCATGCGGGTGATTCCATCCATGAGGCACGGCCGGATATAGAGATCTTGGAGCCTAAGTTGTACTATGACAGTTTGAGGACGGTAGAGTTCGGATTCGATAGTATCTATGTGCTCATCCTGCATAATTATCCGACCTACCATTTCGCGTTTACAGACACGGTGTGTCAGGGAAGTCCGTATCATTGGGAAGGTCATACCGAATCGGATCAGTTCTATTCGGTTGAGCATGGAAGATGGATTCACAGGGATGCTATCCCGACGGATGTATCCGGTTATTTCACCTACATAGATAGTCTCAAAACACATGAACCGGGACTTCATCCGGATCAAAATAGGCATAATGGTTGTGATAGTATATGGACATTGAATCTGTACATCCCGCCTATCTATGATTTCTACGACACGATTCCTTTGTGCGAAAACGACTCAGCACATTGGCAAGGTATGTTGTTTGTCGGAAATCAGTATGAAGCATACGGAAAGACCTATGATGTCACTCCGTTTGATAGTGCACGTGTCGATATGTCGCATGGAGTATATCACGTAGATATCCGCCGACCGTCTATCTTTGGATGTGATTCCACCTACCATCTTACACTGCGCGTCAATCAAGTGGCGCATGTGGATAGTATTGATAGTGTGTGCCAAGGTTCTCCGTTCTTTAACCCTAACTGGAACTGGGGCGAGGGACGCTTCATGGAGACGGAGCGTGTGGGAACATATATATCCGTTGATACGATTCCGTCTGCGACTACCGGTTGTGACTCCATCGTTACGCTAACCTTACGTGTCGATTCCGTATATAACTATGGTATCTCCTACACCTTCTGTCAGGACACCATCGATACGATGCGAGAATGGATTGACGAGGAGAATGTGAGTCATGGTTTCGTATTGGATGTATCACGACCCGGTGATTTTGAGAAGACCTTATCGTTCACCACTATTCATGGTTGTGACTCTTCTTACGGAGTCAGATGGCACGTCGATCCGATCTATCGGTTTGACTCCACTTATGTCATCTGCGAAGATGAACGGGTGACTTGGCAAGGCCGTGGGTACTCGGGTGACAAGTACGGTTGGGGCTTTGAACGACTGAACGGTGACAGGTACGATACGCACCGTGACTCCGTTTATTATCATTATGTATTGGGAGACTCGATCTTAACACCGGGTATTTATTATGACACAGCGCATTACACGACGGTAGAAGGGTGTGACAGTATTTTCTACATGCAACTGACTGTTCATCCGGCAGGTCATTATCTGCAGGAAGAACTGGCGTGTGACAACGATAAGTTCCATGTTTTCTACTCCAGCGACGCTTATGGAGAGCATACGGATACAGTCTTCTTTGACCGCACCACCCGTATGATTAATGAGACGCAGCGGGATACGATGTTCTTTGAGGTAGAACGCCGTCTGACGGCTGTGAATGGAGGTTGCGACAGCACGATCCATTTCCACCTCACGGTTCACCCGTCCTATGAGTTTGTTACTCGAGCCAAAGTCTGCTGGGAAGATACCTACGAATGGAGAGGAAACAGCTATTTCTCTGCCGGTGTCTATTATGATTCTATTGCCGGCGGTACCGACTATTGGGGGTGTGACTCCGTCTATGTGCTGGAGTTATACAAAAAACCCGTTTCTCTGGTACCGATTTATGACACGATATGCGACGATGTTACTTACCAGCATGTGGACACGATGTGGTACACCAATGGTACGCATACGTATGTGGAGACGATGGTGTGGAAACCCGGTATGACTATTCCGCAGTCGTACACGGATGTGATCTTCAAAGGCGCTGATGGTTGCGACAGTATCATCTATCGTTATTTCTTGACGATTAACCCGACGTACGTAGTGCATGACACGGCAACGCTCTGTTCCAATGATACGTATACTTCCGGTGAGCATACGTTCTCCGGACATGAGGTGGAGTTTGATACCGACCGCTATATCTTGCCGTTCGACACGCTCATAACTGATGTCTATCAGTCTATTCACGGATGTGATTCTATTTATCACCTCCATGCGACGATGTATCCGGCATACCGGCATATAGACACGCTTGTGGTCTGTGATGACGGAGAGGTAACATGGAGAGACCATACGTTGCGAGGCAGTATGTTCGGCGACGTGCTTGGTGACGGTTATCCGGCAGGAGAACATATCGTTCGTGATTCGTTCCAGACAGTGCTTGACTGCGACTCGATATACGAACTGCATCTGATGGTACAACCGACGTATCTGTTTGTGGACAGTCTCACCAAGTGCGCAGATGACACTTTGACTTGGCGGTCGTTCAATCTGGATCATCTGCCGGCAGGAGACCATTTCATCCCGGATAGTCTGACAACGATTGGCTTTGGTTGTGACTCGGTTTACCATCTCTATATCACCGTGCTGGATACAACGTACGAGGTGCGTCATGACACCGTCTGCCGCTCAGAGGTATATGACTTGCACGGCGTCGAGATCTCCGAACCGGGATATTATAAAGATACGACGCTGAACGAGTGGGGTTGTAACCATTTCACTTACCTCTATCTGGAAGTAATTGAACCAACCATTCCGACGGCTTGGGCGGATTCGATCTGTGCGGATGATAATGCGTATGAGCTCTATTGTACGTACACCGGTCGTGATCCTATCGGGTTCTCCTTGTACTACTCCAACGAAGCGCATTTCTACGGCTTTGAGGATATTGTGGATAGTACCATCTATGATGTAAGGGAACTCTATCCGTTGACGCTGCCGATGCCGCGTGTGGATGAGGATAGGAAGAACTATCCCAAACCGGATTTCTATGATATCCGTCTGGTGCTGGATAATGGTATATGTACCAATCCGGACCTATGTGCCACAGACACGGCGATCGTGCTCAGTTATCCATCCTGGATCACCCGTCAGCGTTTTGGTGACGTCATCGCATTGTATAACGAAGATTATAACGGTGGGTATCAATGGGATCATTACCAGTGGTATCACAACGGTGAGGAGTTGATCGGTGAGACGCATGAGTACCTCTATGTGCCTACCGGTTTGATCGTGGGTGACCGCTATCATGTGCGGTTGACACGTACCGGGGAGACACAGGATTTCCAGACTTGTCCTATTACCATTATTGCTGATCCGGTGTATGAGGATTTTGCGCCTACCATGGGTTATCTATCTGTCGTGCCTACCTGTATCGATGTGGATTATCCTCATGCGTATATCTTGTCTCGAAAAGACGGAACTTATCGTGTATCCGATCCGAATGGTCGTCTGGTGACTTCCGGTGAGTTCCATGCTGATGTTACTGAAGTCATCCTGCCCTCCGTGGACGGAATGTATATCTTCCAATTATGGTCTCCTCAGACTCCGGAAGAACCCTATCGTGCCATTAAAGTAATTGTAAGTGAATCATGTCCAAACTACGATATGCCATTTTGATATTATTATGGATCGTTAGCGTGCATGACACGCAGGCGCAGAGGCGGTACATGCTTCAGGAACGCATGGAACACCAGATCTCCCTTTTGCAGGGTTTTAAGGGTCATGAACTGAGTAATGACCCGGATGTGTTCTGGGGTTTGCATGCTAACCAATACGTCGGTATCCATCATCTCTTCGGCTTTGATGTTGAAGGGTCGTGGACATCGTTCGTCTCTCCGATGCCTAAGGTCAAGATCACACCGGGCGGAGAAGCGATTGGAGGACATTTTGTATATGAACTGCAGTCCAGCGGTTTATTGTTCCAAACGGGTATCGGTATCAACTACCAGAAGACCTGTAACGTCCTCCTGGACACAGCGATTTATCATGAGCATATGACCGACTTGTGGGATCCGATTGAACCGGCGGAATATACACTCAAGCATGCGTTCTACGAGCGACAGGATGTATCACGAAATCTGTATGTGCAGGTGCCTTTGTATATCGGTAATTATATCCTTGGACCTACCGGTGTAGGATATTGGCTTGTGGGTGTTAAGGCCAGTTATGCCTTTCGAGGATCCACTAAGCAGACCATGCTCGGTTCCACAACTGCCTTGTATGAGCCGTTCCTTGGTGTATGGCATGAGATGGATAACCACGGTTACCGTAAGGATGTGCCGATCGAACGCAAAGGCGAGCGGCTGAAACTGCGTATGGATGTGTTGGCACACGGAGAGATCGGATATGAGTGGACAACCTACAATGGACCGCATAACTACCGTATTACACCGACTAATCGCACTGATATCCGTTTCCGTGTAGCTGCTTTCGTGGAGTTCGGTATGGTTAACATATCCCCACGCTCCAATAATGTTCTCTACGGTATCCCCGAAGAGACGATATATGACTTCCCCACCTATCGCATGGATCATGTTTTCTCCACTGTTGATGCCAAACCGTATTGGCTGCGTAATATCTACGCCGGTGTTAAGTTAACGGTGCTGATCGGTAAACCGTGGAAGGATTTCTGTATCACGTGTAACCCATGGAAACACTAAAAAATTTACGCATATGAAAAAGCACTTATTTGTAGTTGCAACATTCGTTGCCATGATCTTGACCGCTTGCGGTCCGAAAGAGAAATCGTTGGACCAACTATCCAAACCGATGCAGAGTTTTCTCGCAGAAAATGAGAAACATAACATGAATGCTACGGCTCCTTTCACGCAATACATGGGTATGACTATCAAAGGACAGGATATCGAGTTTACTTTCCTTGTGGATGAGGAACAGATGAGTTATACTTTTGCTGAACTCAAAGAGATGGGGGAGTATGAGAAAATGGTGAATGCCGAACGTCAGGAGTTTCTGGATTTTGCAGTCCGCATTGCCCATTCGGATGAGATTCAGGCATTACAGGAAGACCCTTATCGCTTTGTCTTCACCTTCCAAGGTCAATTGTCTAATGAGAACCTTGTAGCAGATGTTACGGCAGAAGATATCCTTTTTACCTATAACAAGATGCGTGAGGAGATCTATTGTCCGGAAGATCGCGATGCTGATTCGTTCTTTGATGAATTAGCAGATTCTGAACGTTTTGTTCTCAATCTTGAGATTGAAACTCGTGCCGGTAATTGGGACGAAGTACGCCGTCTCATCGATGAAATCAAACAGAGTGACGCACAACTTACCTATTATCAAGCCCAACGTGTCAGCCACGTAGAGGAACTATTAGACCAAGTTGAGATTACACGCTGATAATGCGGAATCGGTTATGCACATACGGATTATGGATCGTGACGGTGGTGATGTTAGTGTCATGCAACGCCACGAAATTCGTGCCGGAAGGGCAGTATCTGCTCAACAAGGCACGAGTGAAATGTGTGGATGACAAGAACGTGTCCGGTATTGAGTTACGCAGTTACCTGCGGCAACGGCAGAACACCGAGATCTTCGGTTTTTGGAAATTACAACTGGATGTGTATAACACCGCTCCGGCAGATACGACGACCAAGTCCAAGAAACGCTTGGCTGAAAATGCCCATAAGATGGGTGAAGCGCCCGTCATCTATGATGAGGACCTGACACGCGTCAGCATGCAGCAACTCAAGCAGCAGATGAATAACATGGGTTATTTCCAGGCCGAAGTGGATACGGTTAAGGAGATCAAAGGTCGTAAGATCAACCTCACCTATCTCGTTACCGCGCATGCACCGTATCATCTGCGGCATTACGAAGTGGACATCCCTTGGGAGGATGTGCGGAAGATTGCTGAAGACGGTCACTGCCAGATCCATGAGGGGGATCAGTTCTCCACGGCGGACCTGGATGCGGAACGGGAACGGATCTCCACCGTCATGCGTAACCGGGGTTATTTCCATTTCGAGAAATCGATGCTGGAGTTCACCGCTGACAGTGCTTTCAATACCAAGGAAGTGGATGTGAAGATCCACATGGCGAAGTACGTCGATTATCTCGATTCGACGGCACTCAAACAGTTGCATACCCAGTACTCCATTCGGAACGTGGCGTTTCATCTGGATAAGAAACATTTCCTGCGGCAAGGACAACTCAAACGTGCCTGCCGTATTCAGGAAGGCAGCCGTTACGCCGACTGGCGCGTCGAACGCACCTATGCACGCATGAACGCGTTACCGCCGGTGAAATACGTCGATATCGCCTTTACGCCGGTGGCAGACTCGTTGCTGGACTGCGACATTACCATCTCCCGTGGTAAACTGAACTCTATCTCAGCGGAAGTGGAGGGTACGTATAGTGCCGGAGACTGGGGGTTGGCAGCGGAATTGAACTATTCCAACAAGAATATCTTCCGCGGTGCTGAAGTGCTGAACGTAGGTGCACGTGCGTCATACGAATGGCGTGCCAACGGTGGACGGGCGATAGAGGCACGTGCCGAAGCCGGTATCCTCTTTGCGTCGCAGGTGCGTGTCAACGTGGCGTATAACTACCAGCAGCGACCTGATGAATATACCCGTACCATCGCCAATGCCAGTCTCGGTTATGCTGTGCCGCGTAAACCCGGTTCGAGATGGACACATGTGTTTAATTTAGTAGACTTCAATTATATCTACGTGCCGTGGATGTCCGATAAGTTCAGGAAGGAGTTTTTGGATAAGTCTTCGGTGCTGTTGTCCAGTTATGAGGACCATTTCATCATGGACTGGAGTTACTCCGGTACCTATTCGACCTACAGTGCCCGTAATCCCAATAAGTCGTTTATGCAGTTCGGCGTGCGTGTAGAGACGGCCGGTAACTTCCTTTACGGACTGGCCAAACTGACCAACTTCCCCACCGATGACTACGGACATTATACGATGAGTAAGATCTCGTTTGCACAGTATGCCAAGGGCGATGTTAACTTTACCTACCACGGTATCATTGAGCCGGAGCATCATCTGGTGGGACATATCGGGCTGGGTGTGGCGGTGCCGTACCTCAATGCCGACGTGCTGCCGTTTGAGAAACGCTATTTTGCCGGCGGATCGAACAGTATTCGTGGATGGCAGGCACGAACCTTAGGTCCGGGTGCCTTCCATTCCAATGAGACAGCGATGCTGTATGACCTGCAGGTGGGGGATATCAAGTTGGACCTCAACCTCGAATACCGCTACAAGGTGCTATCATTCCTGGAACTGGCGGCGTTCCTCGATGCGGGAAACATATGGACTATACGGGACTATGACAAACAGCCGGATGGCACTTTCCATTTCGATACGTTCTACAAGCAGATCGCCTGGAGTTACGGTATCGGTGTCCGTTTTGACCTGTCGTTGCTCATTTTCCGTATTGACTTCGGTGTCAAACTCCATGACCCGTCGCGTATTTGGGAGAACAAACAATGGCGTACCGTTCCCAACGGTTTGGGTTGGAAGGACGATATGACGCTGCATTTTGCAATCGGGTATCCATTCTGAGTATGTTGAAAGTTCAAATGATAAAAGGCCTGGTGGAAGCCGGTTGTGATGAGGCGGGAAGAGGACCGTTGGCAGGGAGTGTGTTCTGTGCCGCTGTGATCTTGGATCCGGAAAGGGTAGAGCAGGTACCGGAATTTGCATGGCTCAATGACTCCAAGCAGTTGACGGAGAAGCAACGGGAAGCCTTACGACCGGTCATTGAACGGGAAGCCGTCAGTTGGGCGGTGGTGGAAGTGAGTGCCCGGGAGATCGATGAACGAAATATCTTACAATGCTCTATCCTCGGGATGCAACGAGCATTGGATCAACTGACCGTTCGACCGCAACATATTTTGGTGGACGGAAATAAATGGAAACCCTACGTGCCGGAGGGGGAGTTATTGGAGATTCCGGCAGACACGGTGGTGCACGGTGATGCCACGTATATGTCGATAGCGGCGGCCAGTGTGCTAGCCAAAACCTATCGGGATGAATATATGCTGCGGCTGCACGCCGAATATCCGCAGTACGGTTGGGATACTAACAAAGGCTATCCGACGGCGGAACATTATGCGGCCTTGCGCCAATACGGCGTCACCCCTTATCACCGGTTAACATTTAATCTGAAGTTAGATGAACAAACTATTCACCATACCGCTTAGCGGGTTATACAAAACAGGCGTTTACCTGCGCCATGTGCTGTATGACCGACACTTGCTCCTTTCCCATGCGGTGGAGGTGCCGACGATCTGTGTTGGTAACCTGGCTGTGGGAGGAACGGGAAAGACACCGATGACCGCGTATATCGTGCAGTTGCTGCTGGACCACGGTTATCACCCGGCGGTGCTCTCCCGGGGGTACAAACGCAAGACACGCGGTTTTGTGATGGCAGACAGTTACTCGACTGTGAACACTATCGGTGACGAGGCGATGCAGATGCATCGGGCGTTTCCGGATGTACCGGTGGCGGTGTGTGAGAACCGGGTGAGAGGTGTGAAGCAGTTGAAGCGGCAGTTCGATAACATTGATGTGATCGTACTGGACGATGCCCTGCAACACCGTGCTATTCGTTGTGGTTTTCATGTGCTGCTGACCCCTTATGACCGGCTCTATATCGACGATCATATGCTGCCTTGGGGACGACTGCGTGACCTGCCGTCGAGGGCACTCAAAGTGGAGACGGTGGTGGTGACCAAGTGTCCGGAAGGGATCCAGCCGATCGATATGCGGGTGGTGGATAACCGGTTGCATCTGCCTTCTTACCAGCAACTGCATTTTGCCGGAATAGCTTATGCGCCGATGGAGCAGGAAGGTGTACCCTTAGTGCTCTGCGGCATTGCGCATCCGGAATATATGATGGATCATGTGCGCCAACAGTACCCCAATGCGGAACTTATGGCCTATCCGGATCATCACCGGTATAACGCCAAGGATATCGACCGTATCCTGGAGGCGGCAAAGAATTTTGACTTTGTGCTCACCACCGAGAAAGACCTGCAGCGCTTACGCACGACGGCATTGGTGGAACGACTGCAGGCGCAAGGAAAGCGCTTGATCGCTCTGCCGATACGCACGCTCTTCTATACGCCGCATGAGAATTTTGACCGGCAGATTTTGACTTACGTACGAGAAAACAAAAAACGATAATATGCATTTTATTCAACTCATAAAACGATTCGTGCCGCCGTACAAGGGATATATGGCGTTGAATATCTTCTTTAATATCCTCTCCACCATCCTGTCCCTTTTCTCCTTTGCCGCCATCATACCGGTGCTGCGGATCCTCTTTGGCCTTACTGCCAACGAATCCATCTGGACCGAACTGAGTGAGGTAAGCGGTATTCAGGAGACCTTGGCAGCTATTCGCGGAAACCTCTACTGCATCCTCAATAACCTCATCATCGTCGAAGGACCGGGTTATGTACTGATGTGGTTGGGTATCTTCCTGGTCGTTATGACGGGACTGAAATGCCTCACCGCCTGGTTAGCCAATTACTTCATGGTGCCGATACGAACCGGTGTGTTACGGGATCTGAGGCAGCAGTTGTATAACAAGGTGCTTTCCTTGCCGATGGGTTATTTCACCGAGGCACGCCGCGGTGATGTGATCTCAAGAATGACCAATGACGTGAATGAGGTGGAGGCATCCATCATGTCGGCACTCGATATCCTGTTCAAAAACCCCATCATGATCTTCTTCTACCTGTTGACGATGTTCATCATCTCCTGGCAGTTGACGCTCTTCGTGATGGCCTTACTGCCTATCGCTATCTTCTGTATCGGACGGATCGGTCGGTCGCTCAAACGGGCGTCCACCAAAGGACAGGAACAGAATGCCGAGATCCTTTCTTCCATCGATGAGACCTTGTTGGGTCTGCGCGTGGTGAAGGGTTTTAATGCACAGGAAAAACAGCGGACACGGTTCAATAAACTGATCAATGCCACTCGTGCCACCTTTAATAGGATCAACCGTCGGTATTACCTGGCGCATCCCTTATCGGAGTTCTTGGGCACCACCCTCATTGCTGTCATCCTGTGGTTCGGCGGAACACTTATCCTGCAGCATAACGCCACCATCGATGCGTCCACGTTCATCTATTACCTCGTCATCTTCTATTCGATCATCAACCCGGCCAAGGACCTGAGCAAAGCGTCTTACGGTATCCGGCGAGGAATGGCATCACTCGAACGTATCGATACCATCCTCAATACACAGTCGAACATCGAAGAACCGGCACAACCGCAACCGGTGAAGTTTGAGAAAGAGGTGGCTTTTGACCACGTGCATTTTGCGTACCAGCAAGATCGAGAAGTACTGACGGATATCAACTTAGTGATCCCTAAAGGGCAGACAGTGGCATTGGTGGGTCAATCCGGTGGCGGTAAGACGACGCTCACCGATCTCGTGCCGCGGTTCTATGACCCGGTGAGCGGTAAGGTGACCATCGACGGTACGGACATACGCCAGTTCAGCACCCATGACCTGCGGGAACAGATGGGTATCGTTAGTCAGGAACCGATCCTCTTTAACGACACCGTCTATAACAATATTACTTTTGGTGTGGATACCACCCAACCGGCACCGAAGGGCATGACCTGGCAACAGGCAGTGGAACAAGCCGCCCGTATCGCCAATGCCACAGAGTTCATTGATCGTATGCCTGAGAGGTATCAGACCGTGATAGGTGACCGTGGATCCCGTCTGTCGGGAGGACAACGTCAACGACTCTCCATTGCTCGTGCGATCTTGAAGAACCCGCCGATCCTGATCCTGGATGAGGCGACTTCGGCTTTGGATAGTGAATCGGAGAAATTAGTGCAGGAAGCCTTGGAGCACTTGATGAAAGACCGTACGACGCTTGTTGTAGCGCATCGTCTGTCCACTATCAAACATGCGGATCTCATCTGCGTGGTTCACGAAGGACGCATCGTGGAACAGGGTACACATGACGAACTGTACGCCAAGAAAGGCTATTACACCAAACTGGTTGATATGCAACAATGAAAAAGCGTGTTTTACTCGGAATGTCCGGCGGAATTGACTCCACCGTCAGTGCCATGCTTCTTCTTGAGCAGGGCTATGAAGTGGTAGGTGTCACCTTCCGTACCTATGACTCGATGAAAGAGTCGTGCATCGCTAAGGAGAAAGGTTGTTGTACGATCGAATCCATCATGGAGGCAAAGCATAACGCCGAGAAGATGGGGTTTGAGCATCATATCGTGGACTTCCGGGAGACCTTCCATCGTTGTGTGATACAGAACTTCATTGACGAGTACATGGCCGGTCGGACACCCAACCCCTGCGTGCTGTGTAACAGTACCATCAAATGGGGCGAGATGTTACATTTGGCCGATGAGATGGGTTGCGACTATATCGCTACCGGTCATTACGCCCGCATCGCAGAACGTGACGGACATGTGTACTTGCGCATGGGGACGGATACGAAGAAAGATCAGACCTATTTCCTGTGGATGCTGACCGAAGAGCAATTGAAACGGACGATCTTCCCCTTAGGTGAGTACACAAAGGATCAAGTGCGTGAGATTGCTCGGCAACACGGTTATGAGCAATTGGCGGTTAAGAAAGAGAGTCAGGAGATCTGTTTCATTCCCAACGATGACTACCGTGCCTTCCTGCGCACGCACGTGCCTGATTATAACGAACGCGTGCATGCGGGCGAATACGTCGATGCGCAAGGCAATGTACTGGGTATGCACGAAGGTTATGTCAACTACACCATCGGACAACGCAAAGGTTTAGGCATTGCGCTCGGTCATCCGGCCTATATCACGCATATCGATGCCGCCACGAATCGTATCACCTTAGGTACCAATGACGATATGCTAGCGACGGAGTTACTTTTTAAACCGTCGGTATCCCGGTATCCCGGTATCCCGGTATCCGGACTAACAGCAAAAGTCCGTTACCGTTCGCAAGCCGTTCCCGTGAAAAAGATAGACGGGAATTACATGGAATTTGCAACTCCCGTCTGGGGTATCACTCCCGGTCAGTCAGTAGTGATCTATTCGGACGATTTGGTTGTGGGCGGAGGAATAATCCTATAACCTCTCACCTATAACCTTTCACCTTTATTTACCGAAATAACGTTTGTACAGACCTTCAAAGCCTTTACCGTGGCGTGCTTCGTCGCGTGCCATCTCATGTACCGTGTCATGAATCGGATCGAGGTCGAGTTCTTTCGCACGTTTCGCGATCTTGAACTTATCTTCGCATGCACCTGCCTCAGCCATCATACGTTTCTCCAAGTTGGTCTTGGTGTCCCATACGATCTCACCGAGCAGTTCTGCAAAACGGGAAGCATGATCCGCCTCTTCGTAAGCATACTGACGGAAAGCAGCTGCGATCTCCGGATAACCTTCACGATCCGCTTGACGAGCCATTGCCAGGTATTGACCTACCTCGGAGCACTCACCCATGAAGTGAGCACGCAGACCTTCAGCAATAATCGGATCCTTCACGTCTTTTGCTACACCTAAGATATGCTCGCAAACGAAGTTGAGTTTGTCGTCGGAAGCAACCTTCCATTCTACGATTTGTTTACATTGCGGACAACGCTCCGGAGCCTCTGCGCCTTCGTGTACATAACCGCAGATCGGGCAAATGAATTTCTTTGTCATTGTTGTAATGATTTTAGGGTTAATAATAAAATTCAATTCACGTTGCAAAGATACACAAAAAAAATGACATACGCAAATATATGTCATTTTTTTTTGATTATTTCTTCTGATCCAATATTTCTTGTGCTCTTTTTAGTGCTACGTGGATGTTCGGACAGATATTCTCGGGATTCATCTGCTCCTCAATGCCACCTTTCACTAACTGCTTATGCACGTGTTCCTTGACACCGGACAGAATGATGGTCATACCCTCTTTATGTGACCGCTGGATGAGCATGCTCAGGTTATGCATGGCTGTCGAATCGACGAACGGCACCTTACGCATACGGATAATACGGATCGGGTACTTGTCTCCCGGCACATGCGTCATGATGTCATCGAAACGGTTGGCAATACCGAAGAAATACGGACCGTCGATCTCATATACTTCGACTCCTTCGGGGATCGTTAGATGCTCTAAGTTATACTGCACCTCGGTGTCCTCATTCGGGTCGATTTCCTTATGCAAGGTGCGAATATGAGTCTGCTCGTTGGTGCGCATGAGGAAGAGCACCATAGCTAACAGGATACCTACTTCTATTGCGACTGTCAGGTCAAAGATTACGGTCAGGAAGAACGTGATCAGCAGAACCCAAAGATCTCTGTTTGGATGCTTGATCAGTCCCCGAATGGTCTTCCAGCCCGACATTGAATACGCCACCATGATCAGTACCGCTGCCAGACACGCCATCGGGATCATGCTCACTAACGAACCTAAGAACAGCAGCACCAGCATCAGTACCACCGCATGGATGATACCGGCAACCGGCGTACGACCTCCGTTGTTGATGTTCGTCATCGTACGGGCAATGGCGCCGGTAGCAGGAATTCCGCCAAAGAAAGGCACTGCCACGTTCGCTATACCCTGTGCAATGAGTTCGGTGTTGGAGTTATGCTTGTCACCGATCACACCGTCAGCTACGATGGCGGATAGCAAGGATTCGATAGCACCTAACATCGCGATGGTGAAGGCGGCAGGGAAGAGTTTCTGCACCATCGTGAAGAACGTCTCTCCTTCCGGGATCGTCATGTCCGGTAACGAAGGTGCTGGGATGCCGTTCGGTAAAGCGAACTGGTCACCGATGGTGGTGATGCTTACTCCCCATGATTCCGGCGCGTACTCCTTCAGTAGCCAAACAGCAATGGTGGCAAACACAATGGCCGCCAGACTGCCCGGTACACGCTTGGTAAGTTTGGGCATGAAGATACAGATCAACAGCGAGAACACTCCGATGCCCAAGGCCCAACCGTTCACATGGAAATGCTGGGCATAGTATGCCCATTTATCCACAAAGTTAGCCGGCACATTCTCCAGTCCCATCCCGAAGAAATCATTCATCTGGGTGGAGAAGATCGTTAAGGCGATACCGGCGGTAAAACCGACGATGACAGGGTAGGGAACGAACTTGATGACCGATCCTAAGTGCGCCAGACCCATCAGGATCAGTAATATACCCGCCATGATGGTAGCAATAGCCAGACCGGACACACCAAACTGCTGAATAATGCCGTAGATGACGACGATGAAGGCTCCGGTAGGACCGCCTATCTGCACCTTACTGCCACCGAACACCGAGATCAACAGACCGGCGATGATGGCGGTGATCAGACCTTCCGCAGGACCTACACCGGATGAGATACCGAAAGCGATGGCCAACGGTATAGCGACAATGCCCACGATGACACCTGCCAAAGCATCCTGGCCTAACTGACCAAGACTGTAATGACGAAGCGTTTGAAACAACTTCGGGGCAAAGACATCTTTAATATTGTATTGCATAGAGATTTGTTTGTTATTCGTTTTTTCTCAAAAAAAGAGACCTTTCACGGTCTCTTTCTTCTCTCTTTTGTTGCCTAACCAGGACTCGAACCCAGACAGACAGAACCAGAATCTGTAGTGCTACCATTACACCATTAGGCAAAAGCGGGTGCAAAAGTACTGCTTTTTTCTGACATACGCAAATATTTTTGCAAAAAAATGCAGAAAAAAGTGCATTTTTGTACTTTTGCCCCTATATTTTACGGCTTATTTGCCTCTTTCCAGCAACAAAGTGCGTGTCGGTTGGTCACAAACCTCACTCGGTCCATAGTATTGAATAGGACCCGGATAGATGTAACTGGTGTTGGCATCTGCCCATTCGGCACGGTGATCTTGCAGGTACTTAAACGGCGCACCGTTCAGATCTACCAACGCTTTCTGAATAACCGGTTTCATCTTACCGTTACGTTTCTCCATGTTCATCATCATCGTGATAGGTACACCACCGGCGATCCATGCCTCTGCCGGCTTGGTGAGGTTACGTACCAATGACATATAACCGGTTTTACCGGCAGCGATGAGGTGGGTTGCGTTCACACCGATCGAGTAGCAGTAGTCGGCATCGAAGTTAGACGGCATCGCACAACGGCCTTCGTAACCGAAGAAGTGGTTGAGCGCAGCGAACTTACCTTTGTATTCACCGTTGGCTTTGAGCACCGCCAGACGTTTCTGAACCATCTCGATGAGCAGTTTCTCGGTCTCGATCTGCGATACCATCACGTTTCCGTGAGGATCACGATCCAGCGTCAACTGACGAGCGATACCCTTCGGCAGCGAACGATAGAGGTCACAGGAAGCCGGGGTCAGTTTGCTCTTCACATACTCACGTTTCGCATCGTCACCGTCAAGACCGGTGAACTCCTCGTTGTTAGCGAGCATGTCGTTGAGCTCCTGGATCAGTACACGCATAGCGGGGATGAACTCGATCAGACCTTCCGGAATGAGGATAGTACCGAAGTTAAGTCCGGCGTTAGCACGATCCACGATCACCTTGACGATGTCCTCAACGATGTCATTGAGGGTCATTCGTTTAGCCTCAACCTCCTCGGAGATCAAGCAGATATTCGGCTGACTCTGGAGTGCGCACTCGAGGGCAATGTGCGAAGCAGAACGACCCATCAGACGAATGAAGTGCCAGTATTTCTTCGCGGAGTTAGCGTCACGCTGGATGTTACCGATGAGCTCGGCGTAAGTCTTACAAGCGGTGTCGAAACCGAAAGAAGTCTCGATCATCTCATTCTTAAGGTCACCGTCGATGGTCTTCGGGCAACCGATCACTTGAATACCGCATTGTTTCTGCAGGTAATACTCCGCCAGTACGCAAGCGTTGGTGTTGGAGTCATCACCACCGATAATAACCACCGCCTTGATACCGAGTTTTTTGCAGATCTCGATACCATTATCGAATTGCCAGGTCTCCTCCAGTTTGGTACGACCGGAACCGATGATATCGAAACCACCGGTGTTGCGGTACTCGTCGATGATAGCCGCTGTGAGCTCCTGATACTTGCCATCAATAAGCCCCGAAGGACCTCCGAGGAAGCCGTACAGCCTATTGTTCGGATTCAGCGCTTTGAGACCGTCAAACAGGCCGGAGATCACGTTGTGACCACCGGGGGCTTGACCACCCGAGAGGATAACACCTACGTTAAACGGCTCGTCACAATGGTTCTTGCCAGTGGTGGGTTCCATGGTAATGATCGGCAGACCGTACGTATTTGGGAAGAGTTTCTGGATTTCTTCCTGGTCTGCAACCGACTGTGTCTTCTCGCCTTCAACAAGGCGTACGGCGCCCTGTAATGCTACCGGCATCTTCGGCTGGTAAGCCTGGCGCGCAATTTGTAAAGGACTTTTAAGCATAATGAATATATTTTTTTATTTTAATGAATTAACGGGTTAACGTTTTTGCTCAAACCAATTTTGCCTGCAAAATTACTGCTTTTTTTTGACATATGCAAGATTGAAAGGATTTTTATGCCAAATATTTTTCGTTTAGCCTTCATTCTGCATCTATTTAGCCTGTAAGATGTCTATTCTGTCTGTGGAATTCGTCTTGGTTAATTCGGCTGCAAAGGTACAAAAAAATGACATACACAAGGGTGTATGCCACTTTTTCCTGTTTTTAAGGAGTGTGCTGTGCGCCTGTGGGGCATAGCTTCTCTCTTAAGGGCTCAGATTGCGTTGCCGGGATCATCAGACGGGATGGTTTCTCCCGGATTACCAAGAGTACTGCCACTCATCAAAGAGGTCTTTTCGATAAAGCATATGACACTCATTTGTGGCTCTGAATAAACCTTCTTTCTCATAAAGCTATATTGATTTGCTATTTTAATTATTTTACCAATTGTCCGTCCACACTATATATCCGCTCGTTGAGCAGGATATACATCCGGCCGTCACGAATCACCTTAACCGGTTGCTGCCCGTTGCTTGGTGTTGCATCCATGCCGGTTGTGACGTCCGCTTTTTCCGTTTCGTCAAACATCACCGGCATGCCGCGGCGAACCGGGGCACCTTGTGGGGTGCTGGTGGCTTTGACGGTGAAGTAAGCACGGAAAGGCTTGAGGGCATTGTCGGTGTTGGACCAGAAGATTTTGTCATTGACTCCGACGAAGAGGTAGTTGAAATCCTCCTCGCTCTCGATGCCCGGAGTGAACGGTGTATAGAGACCTTGGAAGTAAACGTCGTCGAGTTCGACTACAGCGGGTGCGGCGTTGTCCACCGTGACACCTTCGAAGTGCAGTTTGTCGAGGAGCCCTTCGTTGGTATCGAACTTCACGAGGTAGGGATAGCCGGCTTGGATGGAGGTCACTTCCTTAATCTCAATCCGCAGGGCCCCGCCGTCTATATGTGCGCCGATGAACTGCTTGATATGTGCGCCGTTCAGCTCGGACGCGGCTATCTGGGCTTCGTCAAGGTTGAAGGGAACGCAGAAGGTGTTGTGGCTGCCATCGCGGTAAACGGGACGAACGAGGGTGACGTCATACGCATTACCATCCGCCAACATGTTGATGAGCGGCATCTGGTCCTCTGCTACATCGCCGTGGAGGATAATATCACCGGACGACCATTCAGCACTGATGATACTGTTTGCTGCCACCATGGTTAAGGCATTACCGGAGAGGGTGCCGTTATCGGCTGTATAGCCGATGCAAACAGCGTCGGTTTTCTGGATATGGGACAATGCTAATGTTACCGTTTCTCCTTCTCCGCCATAAACGACGTTGTTATATAGGATACCCGTTTCGGAAGCCGTAATACCGCTGACGTTATACTCCGTAAGGGTACCGCCAAGGGCTACCGTCACTTCTGCATCGCCGGCGACACTATATGCGAACTTACCTTTGTTTGAGAGTCCCTTGACAAATGAGTTGCCGTCATCGTCCGTCATGCCTTGGGGGGCTAAACTGTAATAGGTGTTGGTAACAATGCGTGTGTAATTATCCGGCTGGCAGAAGCATCCCACCGGGTGGAACTTACCAGAACCGGTGAAGGTTCCTCCGAAGTAACTATCCTTTATACGGAGCGTCTTACCGCTGTTATCGCCGCCCCAACCAATCAGACCGCCGGTAACGCTACTTCCTGAGAGTGAGCCGATAAAAGCACATCCCGTAATCGTAACGTCTGCTTCCAGCGTGTGGCCGATAAGACCTCCCATATGAGAAGTACCGCTGACAGCTACATCCACCAGACAGTTTTCGATGGTGCAAGAACCGTTCATCATACCCACCAAGCCGGAGGGGTGGTTGGGGGAACTATTTACGGTACCTGTTGTCTTCAGGTTCTTGATGGTTGCGCCCTGCACATAGCGGAACGGTCCCACGCCATTGGAGCCGGAGGTGGCGTTGATGTTCAGATTGAGCGTGTGTCCGCCTCCGTCATACACGCCGCTGAAGTAGTAGTTGCTATGCAGACCAATCATGTTGGTTACTCCGCTGATGTCGGCTGTTTGCAGGAAGTGTCTGCCGGCATAGGATTTGCCTTGCCCAACGCGTGTGGCCAAGAGATTCCATACCTCCAGAGAAGGGATGAGGTAGGGGTCCTCTTCTGTTCCACTGCCTGCGAAGTCCGTGTTGGCGGCAAAGTTCGCCTTGAGGGTTCCGGACTGTATGACGGTCATGGTGTAAGCAGGATCGGTGGATACCTCTACATCATTGAATGTCCAGTTGATGAAGTCATAGTTATATTCATCTGCCGGAATGGCTTTCACTTCAATGTCATCTGCTGTGAGGCAAGTGGTATTCGTGATGTCCGTGCGGAATTCATAGATGACGATATTGTCAATAAAGAAGGCATCCTCGCCATTACTAACCGAGCCGTCTTTGGAGTACCACCAGCGGAAAGTATGGCTTCCTGCATCGACATTTTCCGTAAAGGTACCATCGGAAGAACCGCTGATACCATTGATTTTAGTAACGCCATCAATGGAGAAGGAGCCATAGTCACACCATGATTCGCTGGAAACGCGATAGGAGAATGAAATCTTACCCGGTTTTGTAAAATTGTATGTAGCCTGAATAGTAGAGGTTGTGTAATCTTGACCGGCGTTACCGCTCTTGAGGGTGTGATTTTCTACAACCCACGGGCGATCATTGTCGTTGGTCCACCCGTTGGGCAGTGCGAAAGTGCCATTGTCACGCGTCTCCAAATCCTCCGAGTAAACTGTCGAACCCACTCCGAGGCTACCCCAAGCCGGGTCGTTTACCGTAAATGATACGGTGTGCGACTCCCGCTCCTTGATGGTGGCTACGACATAAGCAGGGTTGCTGTCTTCGTAGTTCTCGCCACCCAAAACCTTATACCATACATAGTAACTGCCCGACTGCTGGCCTTGCGGAATGGTGGTGGACCAACCGGTAGTAGGAGCGGTCTCGCCGTTCTCACCTAAAGCATATGCCATCTCGTAGCCGGTGCAAGAGCCGGCTTCTGCGAGCGTCTGGTTGTGCTTGGCATAATCAAGTGTGAGCGGGGTAGGAGGCGTAACCGGGATATTGGTGGGGAAGGCCGTCTTCGTGATGCGAAGGGTCGCTTTGCCCTTGTAGGTCGTGTAACCCGGAGCACTTACCGAATAGTAAATCGGATAGGTGCCGATAGTGGTGTACTCGGGGCAGGTTGTTAGATTGATGCCTCCATAAGAAATACCGTACTTCAGGGTATAGCCGCTTGTCGGAACTGTCACCGCAGGACTGATAGTATGCGCGTTGCCGTCGTACTCCAATACTACATCTGCCGCTGTGGCAGAGATGGGTTGGTTGACAGAAATGGTGCGTGCGGCAGACTCGTAGTTCTGGTGATAGATTTTGATGTCGGAGGGCTTGTTGGTATAGCAAGCCTCCGTCATGGTAATCACGAAACTTTGACCCGTGACGCCGCTCATATCCACTTCATATGTCTCACCGTTGATGTCAATAATGAGTTTCTTGCTCGTGTCTGTCTCTCCCCAATAGCCTTTGATGACGACCGAGTTGTTGTCGCCATATGTGGCGGAGAGGTCACCGATGAGGGTGGAGAAAGATATCTCGTCCAGCAGGTTGCCGCAGTCGGGGCTCTCGGTATCCTCCGAGACGAAAGCAAAGCGTGTTACCGGTTGATTAACAGGGACAACATATACGCCTGTAGAATAATACCATTGAACAGAATCAGATTTCTTCAGAGAGAGGTACCCGAGGTTCTGACCATTAAAGCCATAGGTGTTCCCGGTCGGGTTCGTGATACCGGAACTGCGGAAGGTAGCCTTTGTATCCGCGTCAATATTTGTATTAATAGCTTCATTAATGCCGGACGGATAAACAATATTTCCGTTATCATACAAAGGAGCCCCCACTTCTACACGCATATCCTGCTGTTCTTCGCCACACGATGTGCGTGCTGCGTGAGCGAGTGACCAACGGATGACATCTCCGCCATTGGTGTATAAATCTTGATACAAGGTGGCGGAGTTGTAGGCATTCATTTCAACACAATAGTTGCCTATGGGAGAGAGCCCGGGCGTGTGCCAGTAGAGGCTACTACACCACTCAAAGTCCATATCGTTGTGGGTCTCGGTGGTGTTCCAGCCTTGGTTCGTTCCATTAGGGATGCGGTTCGCTCCGGAGCCTGCCATCGTAGGCTCTGTCTCAAAGCCTCCGTTCTCAATCTGCGTCGGCTCGTAGAGGGATGTCGGGTCGGGCACGGCAACGAGGTTGCACTCCGCTCTCAATCCCATCGCACCTATCAGCGCGACAGAGAGAGCAAATAGTTTGATTTTTCTCATTTGTTTTGTTGTTTTAGTTCGTTAATTTTTTTGTTTTTATTGTTTTATTTTTATTTTGTCTTCAGTAGTGTCCCATAAAAGTTATAACCATAATCCCCAAGTTCTCCGCGTGCATATCGCCAAGCGCACGTACGACAAAAAAAGACAGCACGTAACAAACCGGTCACGCGCCGTCTAAAAGACTGCGAATAGGTTGATTATCTTTATATTGCGCCCATTCTGGGGGGGGTAAAATCGAACATTTTATTTAATATTATTCTTCTTGTGCCCGGGTAGGTACACAAATCGGCTGCAAAGGTACACATTTTTTATGAAATATGCAAGAAATTAACCCAAAAAATTAAAATTTTCTTTCATTTTGGATAATTTTATACTTTTATTGTTGCTCTATTATTTCCCAGTGACATTTTCTGGGACATTTATGGTGACATCCTGTGCATCTTTCTTCCCGCTTTCCGTAGTCCACATAGCCCTTATTTTCAATAACTTACAATATACTTATCGGAGGCAAGTAAGAGTAATCTGCGAGTAAAGTCGGAGGCAAGTGCTGTACACTATTACTTATTCGCCAAAAATGAATATCCGATTATTAAGATTCCACAAATTGCGCCGAACAAATGTTATAATAGGTAGTAATTGTTCCGTAGTCATCTACGGATAAGTAACAATCGTTCCGAACGAATGTGAGGATTAGAACAGGACCATCACGGGACCATGTCCCGAGAACGATATAAGAATAGTACAATCAGAACAATAGCGGAGCATATTCCATACCCCTCTCTATATAGTCATAAAAGAGGCAAAATCTATCACCTTCGCGTTCGCCAACATGTGTGCAATGTTCCATACCGCTCCGCCAAATGGAAAGGCAACATGTGCCTCCGCTCTCCCCATAGCAAACAGCCTTCGGCTTGGTTTACTCCGGGGGCCCCATAAAAAACGAAAAGCGGTAAACCGCTTTGGATTACCGCTTGTAAATGGATTTGTTATAAGGATTAGTAGAGCAGGCCGAACATCCATAGGGGGATTTTGTTTTCAAACCCCATGTCAATGCCGTCAGCAACGACATAAATCAGGTTGATTTATATTTTCAAAAGTAATATAGCAAAGTGATTTTTTACTTTTAAAAGTTAAAAATCGATGATTTTTCTTGTCTCGGTCATCGCTTGGTTCTAAGGGATTCTTATTTCACTACGTTCGAACGATTATTCCTATGTTCGCCTTGCGAACTCGCGCGGCGCACTTACTCCTTGATTGTCCACTGGACACTCTGCGGTGCGCCTTAACCGCTTCTCCGTCATCGGTCGGTGGAGTGAGCAGGGCCTCGGTCACTCTCTATCAACTTCAACAACTGCTCTACCGCTTCTTCTTGCGGGATGTTTTTGAGCACACACTCCTTGCCGCGGTAAAGGGAGATGCGATCGCGACCGGCACCTACGTATCCGTAATCGGCATCGGCCATCTCACCGGGACCATTCACGATACATCCCATGACGGCGATCTTGAGACCGGTCAGATGAGCTGTAGCGGCTTTCACTTCTGCCACCGTCTTTTGCAGGTCAAACATCGTTCTTCCGCAACCCGGGCAGGAGATATACTCCGTTTTATATATACGCACGCGTGCGGCTTGAAGGATGTCTTTGCTCAAGAAATTGAGGCGGCTCTCCGTGAAGTTCGGATTGACAAGTGTCAGTTCCGTAGCTTTATAATCCCATAACAGACGACCGCATTCAGCGGCGGCTTGTAAGCAGAAGGTGTCCCATTCGTTCTCATAACTGGTGTAACGGATCTCTGCGTTGCCGCCGATGTTATCCAGCACTTCGGCGACGACCGAACCATCGTAACGGATGGAGTCTTCGTCAGCGAAATAGTCCACCAGTTTCTGTGCCACCGGTATCTCGTTTTCGGGTGCTTCACTCAGACTTACACGCACGGTATCTCCGATACCGTCTGCCAAGAGTGCACCGATGCCTACGGCAGATTTGATCCGTCCGTCTTCACCTTCACCGGCTTCGGTAACCCCTAAATGCAACGGGAACGCCATGTGTTCTTTATGCATGGTCTTCACGAGCAGACGGACCGTTTCCACCATCACACGGGTGTTGGAGGCTTTGACGGAGATGACGATGTCGAAGAACTCATGATCGACGGCGATGCGGAGAAATTCCATGACAGACTCCACCATTCCTTCGGGGGTATCGCCGTATTTGTCCATCATCCGTTCGGATAACGAACCATGGTTGACACCGATCCGGATAGCGGTCTCATGTTCCCGGCAGATGTCGAGCAAATGCACAAAACGCGCTTCCAGTTTAGAAGGATCTTTGCTGTAGTTGCCGGGGTTGATACGCACGGCTTCCACTACCTGTGCAGCGGCATCTGCCACTTCGGCATTGAAATGTACGTCGGCTACCAATGGCACGGCCGTCAGTACCTGCGCATGGATCTCACGCAGCGATTCTACTTCACGGATACCCTGCGTGGTGAAACGTAATAATTCTGTTCCGGCTTCAATACAACGGCGTGCCTGATCTACCGAAGCGTCGATATCGTTCGTGTCGGTGTTCGCCATTGTCTGTACCCGAATGGGGTAGTCGGAACCGATAAAAATGTTCCCGACTTGCACATTTATGGTCTTTCTTCGCTTATTTTCTAATTTTATTTGCATAAAAATGCCCTTAAATGCTATTTTTTTTCAAAATTATTTGCACAATTCAAAAAAATGTAGTACCTTTGCACCCGCTTTTGTGAAAAAGGCAACAAAATAGGATGAATCAGTAGCTCAGCAGGTAGAGCACATCCCTTTTAAGGATGGGGTCCTGGGTTCGAGCCCCAGCTGGTTCACAGAGAGGAGAGCACACGCTCTCTTTTTTGTTTCCCTTTTTCATTCTTTCAAATAGCGCGGTAACAATTTTGCATGCAAAATTACTGCTTTTTTTTTACATGTGCAAGCAACTGCGCAAAAAAGTATTCTTAAAGTGCTATTTTTTTCTTTGGCACGGAGTTTGTAATACTCTTTCTGCAAATTTTAATTTACAACACTATGAAAAAGATATTTAGATTTTTAGGCATCGTGCTGCTCGTCACAGCAGTAAGCGCCGCAACCACCATCGCTGTCTTGAAATACAGCAATCCGCAATTTCAAATCACCAATTACCAATCACAAATCACAAATGATTCCACCGGAATCCCTGTAGCCTACAGCCGTTTTGCCTCATTGCAGCAAGCCGGAGAGACGGATTTTACACAGGCAGCCGAGCTGTCCGTTAATGCCGTGGTACACGTCAAAACAACGTACCGCAACCAGGTCTCCTCGCAGCAGATGGATCTCTTTGAGTACTTTTTCGGCCGTCCGGGACAGCAACGTGAGATGCCGGCGCAGCAGGCGTCCGGTTCGGGTGTCATCATCTCCGAGGACGGATATATCGTCACGAACAACCACGTCATCGACCGTGCTGACCAGATTCAGGTCGTGCTCAACGACAAACGCGAGTACACGGCTACGCTGGTCGGCACTGACCCGAACACGGATATCGCGCTCCTGAAAATTGAAGAGACAGGGCTGCCGGTAATCCTTATGGGCAACTCCGATGACCTGCGTGTCGGTGAATGGGTGCTTGCAGTCGGCAATCCGTTCAACCTCACTTCGACTGTCACAGCGGGTATCGTGTCCGCCAAAGCGCGTAACATCAATATCCTCAATGCCGAGATGAAGATTGAGTCGTTCATCCAGACCGATGCCGCTGTCAACCCCGGCAACTCCGGCGGTGCGCTGGTTAACACGCGTGGCGAACTGGTGGGCATCAACACCGCCATCGCTTCGCAGACCGGTTCGTACTCGGGCTACAGCTTTGCCGTGCCGACAAGCATTGTGCAGAAAGTGGTGAGTGACATCCGCCAGTACGGCGTTGTGCAACGCGCTATCCTCGGCGTGCAGATGCGTGAGATCACGTCCGAGTTGCAGAAAGAGAAAAACCTGACAACTCTCCAAGGGGCATACGTGGAACGCGTAGTGCCGGACGGTGCGGCAGAGAAAGCAGGCATCAAGAGCGGCGATGTGATCACGCGTGTTGACGATACGGCTGTCAAGACCGGCACCGACCTGCAGGAACATATCGGTCGTCACCGTCCGGGCGACGTGGTGAGTGTGACGCTGCTCCGCGACGGCAAGACCATGACCGTTCAGGCAACGCTCACCAACCGCGATGGCGGAACAGGCGTCATCTCCGCCGAGGACAAAGCGTCCGTCTTAGGTGCTACGTTCTCCGAACTGACCGATGCGCAGAAAGAGCGCCTGGGTATCAACTACGGTTTGCAGATCAAGTCGCTCAAGGCTGGCAAACTGAAGAGTGCCGGTGTTCCGGCGGACTTCATCATCCTGAAAGTCAACAACCGTTCCGTGCGCACAGAAGAAGACCTTGACGACATCGTCCGTCGTGCCAACTCCGCCTCCGAACGAGACCGCGTCCTCTTCATCACCGGCTGCACGCCACAAGGAAGAGTAAGGTATTATGCTGTCAATTTGGCAGAATAAAGATGTACGATTGTTAAGATTCCGAATGATAAATGGGGCGATTTCGCCCCATTTATCGTCTCGTATGTTTCCCGTATGTGTCGGCTTTAAAAAGTTCTATGTCCGCCCTGCGGACTCGCGCGGCGCACTTACTCCTCAAAAGACAAATCCAATTGTCTTTTTCGGTGCGCCTCGACCGCTTCATGCGCGTTTCTCCTATTTAACGTCTGGAGAGGGACGAGATATTATATATTGGTTATTATCTGTTATTTAGTAATCTCATATTTGAGGTTATTTGTTCGATAACTGATTTAACAGCATCATTCCTTTTACCGTCAGCAGGTATTTCTGGCGAGGGTGGCGAGGACTGTCGGGATAAAGCAGACGCACAAAGCCGTTCTCTATGGCGGGATTGAGATAGTTCTCCATAAAAGTCGGACGGTGCTTCAATTCTATTTTACCCATTATTTCTTTAATAGATAGTTTTTCAAGCCCCATAGTCTGAACCATACGAATGGTGTTCTCGTCGTCTGTATATATCTGATTTCCAGTGCTTATTAGACTGCTTGTCTCGAACTTGCCCTGTACTTGTTCGATACTTGTTCTGTACTTGTCCTGAACTTGTTCGGTACTTGTTCGGAGCTTGTTCGGTACTTGTTCGGTCTCCGCGCTTTGAACGTCTTTGTTTGATATATGCAAATCTCTGTTATGCAGCGGCATTTGTTCGCCCAGCAGCAGGTTACGGAAAAAACGCTCCAAGTATTGCGGTGAGTTATTGACTCCAAGTCGCGCGTTCTTATAATTGGCGCGCACGAGCGCGTTTCTGAAAAACCATGAGTGTTGCTCAAAGAGCGTATTATCTATATTCTGAAATCCAATGGAACGCAAGTATTTGATAGTGAAAACTGCGGTGGTACGTGTGTTGCCCTCGCGGAAGGGATGGATTTGCCAGATATTCGCCACAAATGCCGCAATATGACGAATAGCATCGGGAAGCGCGAGGTTGGAGTAGTCAAACTGCTTCTCTTGCTCCAAATCATATTCCAGCGTTGCTTGCAACTGTGTACAACTGGCATAAAGCACCGTGTCGCCGTCCAAAACCCATTCTTTCTTGGTAATGTCGTAGTCTCGGAACTGCCCTGCGTGCTTAAAGACTCCTTTGAATATCTGCCGATGGATGGACGCCAAACCTGCTACGCTGAACGTAAACGATTGCTCACTAAGTATCTTAGTGATATTCATTGCTACTTTATCCGCTTCCTCTTTCTCATCATCATCGGGCAAACGGATTTCTTTCGCTTGGTAGTATGCCTTAATCCTTTGTTCCGCCTCGTCAGCACTAATCTTTCCCTCTATATGCTTTTGGGCGGTTTGCTTGAGAAAATCAGAAACGGTCAGTTGATCCACAGCTTGCAGACCGATAGCCGTACGCCAATAATCCGCACGCTCGCGCACAGATGGCTCCGGAGTTCGAAGATACTTTTCAAACTCCGGAATGTACGGGTTTTCTATGTCCGCCTTCTTTGCCATTCTTTACATCACAATGTTAACAATCCTGCCGGGGACGACGATGACCTTTTTAGGCGTGTTGCCGGCGAGGTATTTGGATGTGTCTTCGTGGGCGAGGACGAGTTTCTCCACTTCCTCTTTCGGGGTGTCCTTCGGGCACTCCAGCGTAAAACGCACCTTGCCGTTGAACTGTACCGGGTACTTCTGGGTATCCTCCACGAGGTACGCCTCGTTGCACTCCGGCCACTCGGCATTGACAACAAATGACTCGTTACCGCAACGGTGCCACATCTCTTCGGCGATATGCGGTGCATATGGCGCCATCAGGATAGCAAACTGCTCTAGGATAGCGCGTTTGTCGCATTTGAGTGCATACAACTCATTCTGCGCGATCATGAAGGCCGGGATGGAGGTATTGAACGAGAAGTTCTCAATATCCCATGTGATCTTCTTAATGAGTTTGTGCAGGCTCTTGAGTTCCTCTTTTGTCGGCTCGTCGTTGCTGATATTCTCGAACATATTCCACAGTTTCTTGAGGAAACGGTGTACTCCGTCGATACCGTTGGTATCCCAGGGTTTGGACATCTCCAACGGACCGAGGAACATCTCGTACATACGAAGCGTGTCGGCGCCGAACTTGGCAATCACGTCATCGGGATTGACCACATTGAACATCGACTTGCTCATTTTCTCCACCGCCCAGCCGCAGATATATTGCTTGGCACCGGCGGTGTAGCCCGTTAACTCGGACGATGTGCCGTCCGCAAAGACGAACTCGGCATTCTTGAACTCCGGCATCCATGCGCGGAAAGCGTTGATGTCGAGCACATCGTTGTTGACGATATTCACATTTACGTGAATCGGCTGCACTTTGCCCTTGTATTCGGGGTTCTCGATGAGGTTGTAACTGATATAGAGGTTTCCCGTCGCTCCTTCACCGATATAGCGGTACACGAAGTTCGAGCGACCTTGAATCATACCTTGGTTGATCAGTTTCTTGAACGGTTCATCTTCGCAGATATATCCGAGGTCATAGAGGAACTTATTCCAGAAACGGCTGTAGATCAAGTGACCCGTGGCATGTTCAGAACCACCGAGGTACAGATCCACTTGTCGCCAATATTCGTTGGCTTCTTTGCCTACCAGCGCTTCCTCGTTCGTGTTATCCATGTAACGGAGATAATACGCCGAACTACCGGCAAAACCGGGCATGGTGCAGAGCTCCAACGGATAACCGTTGTACTCCCAGTTCTTGGCATTGCCTAAAGGCGGACGACCGTCTGAAGTGGGTTTGAAATCCGACACCTCCGGCAGTTCGAGCGGCAGGCACTCTTCGGGCAGAGTATAAGGCATGCCGTCTTTATAATAAACAGGGAACGGTTCGCCCCAATAACGCTGGCGGCTGAAGATGGCATCACGCAGACGATAATTGACTTTCACACGACCGATGCCCGTGTTCGTGATATACTCTTTCATCGCCTGAATCGCGTCCTTGACTTCCATGCCGTTGAGGAAACCGGAGTTGATCATCTTGCCCTCTTTGGCGTCGAACGACTCCTCGGAGACGTCTGCGCCTTCAATCAGCGGAATAATCGGCAGGTTGAAATGTTTGGCAAACGCGTAGTCGCGGCTGTCGTGTGCCGGAACCGCCATGATAGCGCCAGTTCCGTAACCTGCGAGCACGTAATCGGAGATATAAATAGGTATCTCGCCCTGCGTGAGCGGGTTAATCGCGTACGAGCCGGTGAACACACCCGTTACTTTTCTATCAGCGATACGCTCACGCTCCGTGCGGTTCTTGCAACGTGCCAGATAGGCATCCACTTCCGCTTTATGTTCATCGGTCACGACACGTTGTACATATTCGCTTTCTGGTGCCAGCACCATAAAGGTGACACCGTAAATGGTGTCGGCACGCGTGGTGAAGATCGTGAAGGGTTCATCTTGTCCTTTGATGGAGAACTGCATCTCGGCACCTTCGGAACGACCGATCCAGTTACGCTGGGTCTCTTTGAGTGACTCAGTCCAGTCGATACGGTCCAGACCTTCAAGCAGACGACTGGCGTATGCACTGACGCGCAGACACCACTGACGCATCACGCGTTGCTCAACGGGATAACCGCCACGCACGGAGAGTCCTTCAGACACCTCATCATTTGCCAAAACGGTACCTAATTGCGGACACCAGTTGACCTTGGTGTCAGCGAGGTAGGCGATACGGTAGTTCATCAGGCGTTCCTGCTGCTCTTTCTCCGAAAGCGTAGCCCATCTCGGGTCGTTGGCTTCCCATTCGGCAATGAGTTTGCTGATCGGTTGTGCCTTCTGCGTCTTAGGATCGAAGTAGGAGTTGAACATCTGAATGAACGCCCATTGGGTCCATTTATAGAACTTCGGATCGCAGGTACGCACTTCGCGTTTCCAGTCGTAACAGAAACCGATCTTCTTCAGTTGCTCGATGTACCGTGCGATATTATCGTACGTGGTTTTCTCCGGATGTTGTCCTGTCTGGATGGCATACTGTTCTGCCGGTAAACCGTAGGAGTCAAAACCCATCGGGTGCAACACGTTAAAGCCCTTCAACCGTTTGTAACGGCTGTAAATATCGCTGGCAATATAGCCTAAGGGGTGACCGACATGAAGCCCCGCTCCCGAAGGATAAGGGAACATGTCCAACACATAGTAGTGCGGCTTGTCGGACTCATTGGAAACGGTATAAACGCCGTTCTCCTCCCACGCTTTTTGCCACTTTTTCTCAATGTCACTAAAATTATATTCCATTAATTATAAGAGTTTTTTTTACTTGCTCATATACATTTTGTGCGGTGAAGCCGAGTTTCTCGTCAAGGACCTTGTACGGAGCGGAGAAGCCGAAGGAATTGAGACCCCAGATAGCACCGTTTTCGCCAACGAGGCCTTCAAGGGTGCAAGGCAGGCCGGCGGTCATACCGAAACGCTTGATGCCCTTCGGCAGCACTTCGTCCTGATAAGCTTTGTCTTGTTGACGGAAGAGTCCTTCTGACGGTACACTGACGATCTGCAGACGGATTCCTTCTGCACGCAGCAGTTCAGCACCGGCGAGGAGAGTAGATACCTCTGAACCGGAAGCCAGCAGCACGATCTGCGGGTTCTCGTCTTGCGAAACGATATATGCACCTTTGCGGAAACCTTCGAGGTTGACGTTGGGAACAGGAGCGATGTCCTGACGGCTGAGGATAAGGGCAGTCGGCGTAGCGGTATTCTCAATAGCGAGACGCCATGCGAGGGTGGTCTCCTCGGCATCCGCCGGACGGAGAACGAGCATGGACGGTTTGCCGTGATGGTTATGCAGTTTCTCCATCAGGCGGATCTGTGCTTCCTGCTCCACCGGTTCATGGGTCGGACCGTCTTCACCTACACGGAACGCATCGTGCGACCAGATGAACTTAACAGGCAGTTCCATGAGTGCCGCCATACGAACGGCGGGTTTCATATAATCGCTGAAGACAAAGAACGTTCCGCAAGCCGGGATGATACCACCGTGCAGACTCATACCGATCATGACGCACGCCATGGTGAGTTCCGATACTCCTGCCTGGAGGAATTGACCGCTGAAGTCGTTCTTGGTCAGTGCGTGAGTCTTCTTGAGGAAGCCGTCGGTCTTATCGGAGTTAGAGAGGTCCGCAGACGAAACGATCATGTTGCCTACATGCTCTGCTAAGAAGGACAGCACTTTTCCACTGGCATTACGGGTGGCATCACCGGCTTTCTGCTCAATGAGGCTCCAGTCGATACACGGTACTTCTCCGGACATGAAGGTCTCGTATTCGTTGGCAGCGAGCGGATTCGCTTGTTTCCACTCGTAGTATGCCTCGTATTTCTTGTTGCACAGTTCACGCAACTCAGCAGCACGATCGTCGTACAGTTTCTTCACTTCCGGGAAGATGACGAACGGGTTGGTAGGATCACCACCGAGGTGTTCGATCGTCTTCTCGAAGGATGCACCGGCTTTACTGAGCGGCGCACCGTGGGTGGAGCACTTGCCTTCCCAGTTAGCACCTTCTGCGGTGACGCAGCCTTTACCCATGGTGGTATGACCGATGATGATAGACGGTTGTCCTTTATGAGCTTTGGCTTTGATGAGGGCCTCGCGGATGGCGTCGGGATCGTTGCCCGGGATCTCCTGTACGTACCAACCCCACGCAGCATATTTGGCAGCCACATCTTCCGATGTCACTTCGCCGCAACCGGTGGAGAGCTGGATGGTGTTGGAGTCATAGAACATAACGAGGTTGTCGAGGCCGAGGTGTCCAGCCAGACGACCTGCACCCTGCGAGATCTCTTCCTGTACACCGCCGTCAGAGATGAAGGCATAGATCGTCGGGTTATGGATCTCTCCGTAACGGGTGTTGAACCATTTGGCAGCGATGGCTGCACCGACAGCGAAGGTATGACCTTGACCGAGCGGACCGGAGGTGTTCTCGATCATTCGCTCGATCTCACGTTCCGGGTGACCCGGTGTGACCGAACCCCATTGACGGAGGTTCTGCAGGTCTTCGAGCGTAAACTTACCTGCTAAACACAATTGGCCGTAGAGCATCGGAGCCATGTGACCCGGATCGAGGAAGAAACGGTCACGCGCTTCCCAACCCGGATTCTCCGGATCATATTCGAGGAACTCACTGAAGAGTACGTTGATGAAATCAGCGCCACCCATGGCACCACCCGGGTGACCACTCTTTGCTTTCTCTACTGCTGCGGCAGCCAGGATACGAATGTTATCCGCTGCACGATTTAATAACTGTGTCTTGTTCATAGTAATATATTTTTTTAAATCTTCAATCTTCAATTTTCAATCATAGGCGCCAGCCTAAATAATAGTTCAATCCCCATCCGATGTTGTCGCGATTTCCGAAACCGGGAATGTAGATAGGGCGCACATTCAGTCCGGAGTTATCGCGTGTGAAGAGGCACTTGAATCGTCCCATCCAACCCATATAAAACGCCGTGTTTTTGACTTTGGCAATCTCCACTTGGCAGCCGGCTACGATCTCTCCCCAGCAGTCGGTCTCGCCTTTCGTCTGTACGGCGGTACCGAGTCGTACACCTACCAGTAAGGCATGCGGTGCTTCGGGATGCCGCTTGAGCGGATTGATGTCGCAGCCTAAGCGTAAGAATCCTCCGTGACCGTTGTAGGTAAGGGTGTCTTTAGCGGTTTGTCCTCCGGCGTAACCGAGTTCGGCAGTAGGGTAGAAGCGTTGGGCTAATCGCACGTTCACCGCTACCTCATAATGTTGCATCGTCCAGTGGTGTGTGGCCGGTACGAGAATGGGAGAGGCAATGTCCAACTTCACCTGCGTACCCATGTAAATGCTGTCGTTGTGCGCAAGGCAAAATGAAAATTGAAAAATGAAAAATGAGAGGATAATCCATCCTAAACACCTATTGCGATATGTACTCCTTCGTCCTTTCAATTTTCAGTTTTCAGTTTACATAAGTGACTTCGCTTCATCTTTGAGCATCTCAAGCGCTTTGTCGGTAGGGGTAGTACCGTTCTCGTTATAGGCCGTGATGAGTGCGGCGGCGTACATCTGTGCGTTGGCTTCCGGCGGCAGTTGTCCGGCAATGGAGATGATGAACGAACCGGTCTGGTCACGGGAACTGATGATGGCATCCCATACCTCATCGCTCACATAGACTTGCTGGCTCTGGTTATGATCAAACTCCAAACGGATCGTCTGCAGCAGGTACTGTTGCATCTGCGCCACGTTCCAAGTGGTGAACGCTTCCGGCTGTTTGCCGCGTAACTCCATGAGCATATGTTCGGGTTTGGTGCGCTCCATGAGTAACGCCAGACGCTCGTAGGCACGCAGGCGAATGGGAGAGATCGCTTTCTGCGATTCTTTCTTGAGCTCCCACTGCCGTTTCTTCTGCTCGTTGCGGTACAATAGGTGCAGCAATGCCCAGAAACCGAGGAACATCACTACTACGAGTAATATGTAGGGAACAACCGTTATCATGGCGATAATAGTTTATTTCTTTTCCTCTAATTCTTTCTTTTCGTCTTTCTTCTCGTCCTTCTTCTCTTTCTTCGGATCTTTGAGACCTACGTACGCGTTCATGAACTTACGATAGTTCGGCAGCGTCACTTTGTCTGCATCCTTAGCCTCTTCGTCGGACTTGTTATGTTCCTTAACGAGGAAGAAGATCAGGTAGCCTAAGTAATACACCAGCGAGAGTACGATGATGAAGAGGGTGGTGGTGATGATGAAACCCTTGGCACCGATAGAGAGCGCCATATCCCAGCCGGAGTCTTTGTTCTCGATGATGGAGTACATCACCGACAAAGCCGCACAAGCGAAGGCAATGATCCACAGGATCCAAGCCAAGGTGGAGAGCGGTAACATGTAATACACCAGCGTACCGATCACGGCAAACAACGGGGTGATCATCAAAAACGTAACATCGGCACGACCTGCGGTCAGCACCAGTTTTCCTTTACTCATCCGCACACGCGCTGCGATGTACACGAAAAGTAACAAAAGGAGTACAACTCCGGTAAGAATAAAAAGTGGAAATGACATATTTAATGTTGATTTATGATTTATTATCGGTTAATTTTCAATTTGGCTGCAAAGTTACAAAAAAAAATTGACATACACAAGAGTGTATGCCAAAATTTTTGAATTTTCCTGTAAATTAGCGGATCATGTCGTCTCCGAAATACGGTTGCAATGCCTTCGGGATACGAATTCCTTCTTCGCATTGGTTGTTTTCGAGGAGCGCCGCCACGATACGCGGTAATGCCAAAGCAGAGCCGTTGAGGGTGTGGCAGAGTTGCACTTTCTTATCCTCGGCACGGCGGTAACGACACTTGAGGCGGTTTGCCTGGTAGGTGTCGAAGTTTGACGTGGAGGAAACCTCGAGCCAACGGTGTTGTGCTTCGGAGTACACCTCAAAGTCATAGCAGAGCGCTGCCGTAAACGACATATCGCCACCGGAGAGGCGGAGAATACGATAGGGCAGTTCCAGTTTCTGGAGCAGACCCTCTACGTGGTCGAGCATCTCTTTGTGACTTGCGTCCGAATGTTCGGGCGTGTCGATACGTACGATCTCGATCTTTGAGAACTCATGCAGACGGTTGAGACCGCGTACATCCTTACCATAACTACCGGCTTCACGACGGAAACACTCCGTGTAAGCGCAGTTCTTGATCGGCAGTTGTGCCTCGTCGATGATCACATCGCGGTAGAGGTTGGTAACAGGCACTTCGGCTGTCGGGATGAGGTAGAGGTCATCCACCTCGCAGTGGTACATCTGACCCTCTTTATCCGGCAACTGACCGGTTCCGTAACCCGAAGCGGCGTTGACAACGGTAGGCGGCATGATCTCCGTGTAACCGGCTTTGTTCGCTTCCGCAAGGAAGAAATTGATGAGGGCACGTTGCAGACGTGCGCCTTGACCGATATAGACAGGGAAACCTGCACCGCTGATCTTGACACCGAGGTCAAAATCGATGAGGTTGTACTTCTTGGCGAGTTCCCAGTGAGGAAGTTTGGAATCGTTTGAAGTTGTTTGAGGTTGTTTGAAATTGTTTGCAAGCCGTTCTGCAGCTATTGCCTCGTCGGCAGCGGTGTCCCAGTCGCGGAGCGCTACTGCGCCGTCTTTGGCGATGGCGTCGATCATCGGCTGGTTGGGCCAGTTGCCGATAGTGACAGCGAGGTTATCCTCTGCGGAAGCACCTTCGGGTACGATGTCGTAGGGTACGTTAGGGATGGTGAGCAGCAACTTGGTTTGTGCCTCTTCTGCTGCGGCCATCTTCTCGTCGTACTCAGCGATCTGTGCTTTGAGGGCACCGGTCTGCGCTTTGGCCTCTTCGGCTTCCGCACGCTGACCTTTGGCCATGAGCATACCGATGGACTTGCTAATCTGGTTCATCTGCGCAGCAGCCGCATCTTTGAGTTGCTGAGCCGACTTGCGCTCTCCATCAAGACGAAGCACTTCGTCGATTGCCTCTTCGGCGCCTGAGAAGTGCTTCTTGTTGAGACCGGCAATGACTTTCGCCTTGTCGTCGTAAATTTGTTTTAAAGTTAACATATTTACGCCTCTACCGGTTGAATGGAAACGTACGATTTGTTGTCGCGTTTCTTGCGGAAGCTTACGATTCCGTCGCAGAGAGCGAATAGCGTGTGGTCGGAACCCATACCCATGTTTTCACCCGGGTTGTGCACGGTACCACGTTGACGTACGATGATGTTACCTGCCTTTGCGAATTGACCACCGAAGATCTTCACGCCAAGACGTTTGCTTTCTGATTCACGGCCGTTCTTAGAACTACCGACACCTTTCTTGTGAGCCATACTGGTTGTCCTTTCTTTTAAGCAATAACAATTTCTTTAACTACTACGTTAGTGAGGTCCTGACGGTGACCGTTCAGTTTGCGGAAACCTTTGCGACGTTTCTTGTGGAAAACAAGCACTTTGTCGCCGCGGCACTCGTTGTCGAGCACTTCGCAAACTACTTTTGCACCCTTTACATAAGGAGCACCCACTTTTACTTTACCCTCGTTGTCCAGGAGCAGCACGTTCTCAAACTCAACGGTTGCGCCTTTCTCGAGCTCGTTCATACGGTTGATGAACAGTTTCTTGCCAGCTTCTACTCTAAACTGCTGGCCTTTCATTTCTACAATTGCGTACATTGACGATTGTTTTAATGTGTTAGGGCGGTGCGGCGAGCGTTATACGAAACGCTACTTATCGAGCCTAATCCGCAAAAAATCGTGCAAAAGTACAACTTTTTTTTGATATGTGCAAATATTTTTGTAATTTTGCAGCGTTTTTTTGAAAAATGACTACTACAATGAGCAAACAGAAACGTTTTTTGTTGGAAGAAAAAGACCTTCCGCGTCAATGGTACAATATCCAGGCAGAGATGGTGAACAAACCCATGCCGCTGTTGAATCCGCAGACCAAGGAACCGTTGAACGCCGCCGATCTGAGTGGTATCTTTGCATCCGAATGCGCCAAACAGGAATTGGATCAGGAGCACGCATGGATCGATATCCCGGAGGAGGTTTTTGAGCGGTACAAATACTACCGTTCGACCCCGTTGGTGCGTGCATACGCGTTAGAAGAGGCTTTGGGTACACCCGCGCATATTTATTTTAAGAACGAGAGTGTGAACCCCTTGGGTTCGCACAAGCTGAACTCCGCTATCCCGCAGTGCTATTACTGCAAGCAGGAAGGTGTAACGAACGTGACGACCGAGACCGGTGCCGGTCAATGGGGCGCCGCGCTCAGTTATGCCGCCAAGACCTTCGGACTCGAGTGCGCCGTATATCAGGTCAAGATCTCGATGCAACAGAAACCCTACCGCAGTTCCATCATGCGTACCTTCGGTGCTACCGTAACCGGTTCACCGTCCATGAGTACGCGTGCCGGAAAAGATATCATCACCGCTGACCCGAACCATCCGGGTTCGTTAGGCACCGCTATCTCCGAGGCAGTCGAGTTGGCCACCACTACCCCCAACTGCAAGTACACCCTCGGCTCGGTCATGAGTCACGTGACGCTCCATCAGACGATCATCGGTCTGGAAGCAGAGAAACAGATGGAGATGGCGGGCGAATATCCCGATGCCGTGATCGCATGCTTCGGCGGCGGCAGTAACTTCGGTGGTCTGGCGTTCCCCTTCATGCGTCACCAGTTGCGTGGGGATAAGAAGATTGATTTCATCGCCGCCGAGCCTGCCAGTTGCCCGAAGTTAACGAAGGGTAAGTTTGAATATGATTTCGGTGACTCGGCCGGTTATACACCGCTCTTACCGATGTACACCTTGGGACATGATTTCAAACCCGCCAATATCCATGCCGGTGGTCTGCGTTACCACGGTGCAGGCGTGATCGTGAGTCAGTTGCTCAAAGACGGATACATGCGTGGTGTCGATATCCCGCAGTTGGAGTCGTTCGATGCCGGTCTGCTCTTTGCCCGTACGGAGGGTATCATCCCGGCACCGGAGAGTTGTCATGCGATTGCAGCGACGATCCGTGAGGCACAGAAATGCAAAGAGACAGGAGAAGCGAAAGTGTTGCTCTTCTGTCTCAGTGGACACGGTCTGATTGATATGACCGCGTATGACAGTTTCCTGAACGGAGACTTGATTAATTACGTGCCAGTTTGATAACTTCTTCGGCGATGCGGCGGGCGGAATCCGTTTGTGCGAGTGTAAGGATGTTCGTATGCAGGGACGCTAACTTTTCATCGTCTTTAATGAGTTCCAACGCGGTGGAAACGAGTTTGTCAGCTGCTTCGCTGTCTTTGACGAGCACGGCAGCATCTTTGCGAACGAGTGCCATGGCGTTATGGGTCTGATGATCTTCGGCTACGTTGGGTGAAGGCACGAGGATAGCGGGTTTGCCGAGCAGACAGAGTTCGCTGATCGACGAGGCGCCGGCACGGCTGATGACGAGATCGGCATTGGCGTAACGGTCGGGCATATCAGAGAGGAAAGGTTGGACTTCCAACCATTCCTCAATTGGAGATTGGAGATTGGAGATTGAAGATTTGATATTTTCGTAGTAGTATTTGCCTGTTTGCCAGACGACGTGGATGCCGGCTTTCTGCAACTCGGGCAGACCAGCGAGGATGGCTTCGTTGATGGTGCGAGCACCGAGAGAACCGCCGATGATGAGGAGATGTTTGACGTTGTTTGATGTCGTTTGAGGTTGTTTGACACCGTTAAGCAGGTTCTGACGAACAGGATTACCGGTGAGGATGATCTTGTCAGCCGGGAAGAAGCGCTCCATACCTTCGTACGCCACGCAGATCTTGGCGGCTTTGTCTTTGAGGATCTTATTGGTGACTCCGGCGAAACCGTTTTGTTCCTGCAGAAGGATAGGGATACCCATTTTGGACGCCTGCCACATTGCTGCACCGGAGGCGTAACCGCCTACACCGACACCTACGTCAGGCCGGAAATCACGGATGATGCGTTTGACTTGTTTGAGGGACTTGAAGAGGTCCATGAGTACGGACACGTTCTTCCAGGGTTGGGCACGGTTAAAACCGCGAACGGGTAAACCGACGATGTTATAACCGGCTTGCGGGACACGTTCCATCTCCATACGACCCAGCGCTCCTACGAAGAGGATCTCGGCTTGCGGGTCCAACTCTTTCAATGCATTGGCAATGCTGACAGCGGGGAATATATGTCCACCGGTTCCCCCTCCGGAGATTAAATATTTCATATTTAACGTTAAATTGTTAAATTGTTAAATCGTTAAATTGTTAAATCGTTATTCAACGGTTATTTCGGGTACTTCGTCGATACTCTCTTTCTTGGTCTCGTTGACGCGTCTGGAGAGTTCGAGTTGTTCTTTGCTGACCGCCATCATGATACCGAAGTAGAACGAGGTGATGAGCACGGATGTTCCACCCCGGGAGATGAGCGGTAGCGGTTGTCCTGTAACGGGTCCGAGACCGACCGCAACCAGCATGGATATCAGCGCCTGGCAGGTGAGCATGAGCGCCAGGCCCATGGTCATCATCATAGCCGGCATGTCGGTGTAACGGCTGGAGACATAGCAGGCACGGAAGAGGATAGCCAGGTAGAGGAAGATGAGGAATCCTGCACCGATGACACCGGATTCTTCGACGATGATGGCGAAGATATAATCGGCGAACGCCAGTGGCAGATAGTCTCGTTCCTTACTGTTTCCCGGTAACACACCGACCGGCGATTTTCCTCCACGAGCGATGGCGATAGAGGCATAGTATTCCTGATAGTTCTTATCGGTCAACTGATACTTGGATGTGGCTTCCGAACCACCGTTTCCATCGACACGGCTGACCCAGGTGGTAGCCCGTTTGAACGGTCCACCCAGTTCTCTTCCCTGCCGCACAAACGCAAACTCCACGATGATATATCCCAAGACCAGGGCAAGGATAGCGATGCCTGCAACGGACATCGTATATTTCCACGGGATACGTGCCAGGATCCAGAGGAAGAAGACGATCATGGCGATGAGGATGGCGGTGGAGAGGTTGGAGAGCATAATGGGCAGCGTCACGGCGGCGGTGATGCCCAGCGTGCGGTAGAAATACTTCCGTTTATCCGCTTCACTGCGTATGCGTGCCAACTGATCCGCCACGACGATGATGAGGGACAGTTTGGCCAGTTCGGAAGGCTGGAACGTGATGCCGGCGATGCGGATCCATCGGGCGGCACCGTTGATAGTGACCACCAAGGGGTTTCCCGGTATGAGCGTCGTATAGACGAGTAGGGCACTGATGCCCAAAAGGATATACCCGAAGAACCGCACCCAGTAAGTGGGTACAAACTGGATACCATACGCGGCAGCGATGCCTAAGAAGATATAGATCATCTGCTGACCGATCGGTCCCAGCACCGAATGGTTCGAATAGACCAGGGTGGAGGATGCCGAGAACAAGGCGATGATCGCTACTCCGATGAGGAGCATGAACAGCACCCAGAAGGTCTTATCCGTATTTTTGAAATTCAGTTTCATAAGGCTCTTACAGCGGCCATGAATTGTTCACCGCGGTCTTCGTAGGATTTGAACAGGTCGAAGGATGCGCAGCAGGGAGAGAGGAGCACGGTATCTCCGTCTTGCGCTGCTTGGTAGGCACCTTGCACGGCATCGTGCAAATTATCTGTGTCGATGATTTGCAATCCAAAACTATCGAAGTGTTCGTGCAGTTTCTCGTTGTGCAGTCCCATGAAGATGAGGGTGTGACATTTCTCACGCACGAGATCATCGATCTCGGAGTAGTCATTACCTTTGTCTTTTCCGCCTAAGATGAGGACGGTGGGAGTGGTCATGGACTCCAGAGCGTACCAGCAGGAATTGACGTTAGTGGCTTTGGAGTCATTGATATAGCGTACGCCTTTGACCGTTGCAACGTATTGGAGACGATGTTCGACACCTTGGAAGGTCATCAGACTTTCCCGGATGATGTCTTTTTTGATGTTCAATACATTAGCTGCAATGGTGGCGGCCATGGAGTTGAGGACGTTATGCCGACCTTTGAGTGCCAGTTCTTCTTCGGAAACAGGCAGCGGGTTAGGCTGGGAGAAACCGTAGGGGTAAAGCGTCGCACCTAACTGTATTTTCTTCATCTCCCGATCAATGACGGGATCTTCCGCCCAATAGATGAACGAGTCCTCTTTGGTCTGGTTACGCGTGATGCGGAACTTGGCATCGATATAGTTCTGGAACTTATAATCATACCGGTCGAGGTGATCGGGTGTGATGTTCAGCAAGATGGCGATGTCCGCTTTGAAATCGTACATGTTATCGAGTTGGAAGGAACTGAGTTCGATGACATAGTAGTCATGATCTTCGTGTGCTACCTGGAGAGCCAGGGAGTTACCGATGTTTCCCGCCAGACCCACATTGAGACCTGCCTGACGCAGGATATAATAGATGAGGGAGGTGGTGGTTGTCTTTCCGTTCGAACCGGTGATGCAGATCATCTTGGCTTTGGTGTAACGGGACGCGAACTCGATTTCCGAGATGATGGGAGTTCCTTGTGCTTGCAGTTTTTGGATGAGCGGTGCGGTCAAGGGGATGCCGGGTGATTTGACGATCTCGTCGGCATTGAGGATGAGGTCTTCGGTATGCTGACCGTCTTCCCAACGGACACCGTTCTGGTCCAAAAGGGCACGGTAGGGTTCGGATATCGTACCGCAGTCGGAAACGAAGACATCGAATCCTTTCTCTTTGGCGAGGATAGCGGCACCGCTACCGGACTCGCCTGCACCTAAAACAACAATTCTCTTTTGCATAGTTAACGTATTTTAAGGGTTAGGATAGTAAAGGCTGCGAGGATGAGGGTGACGATGCAGAAACGGAGCACGATCTTGGTCTCATGATGCAGGTTGGAACTGCCTTTAAAGAGGATGCGGCAGGTCGGGTCGTTCTTAAGCACCTGATCAACGGATGTGCGGAAATGGTCATGTAACGGTGCCCGTTTCCATACGCGGATATGTTGCCCTCTTTTCTTGGCGAACTTGTACACCTGGGTCTGTAAGATGACGGAAACGCTTTCCATCAGGAACACACCGCAGAGGATGGGGATGAGCAACTCTTTATGGATCATCATGGCGCAAACACCGATGATACCACCGATGGTGAGACTACCGGTGTCCCCCAGGAAGACCTGTGCCGGGAAACCGTTGAACCAGAGGTAACCGACCAATGCACCGACGAAGGAGGCAAGGAAGACTACCAGTTCTTCGGAACCGGGTATGTACATGACATCGAAATACTCCGCCCACACAAAACTACCGCTTGTGTAGGCCAAGATGAGCAAGGCGATGCCGATGATCGCTGAGTTTCCGGCACACATACCGTCCATTCCGTCGTTGAGGTTGGCTCCGTTGCTGACAGCAGCGACCACGATGATGGTGAGGATCACGAAGAAGATCCAGCCGAAACGGTATTTGTTGTTTTCTCCCGTCCAGGAGAAGAGGTCAGCGTAGTTGAAGTTATGATGCTTGACAAACGGAATGGTGGTTTGGGTTGATTTGACGGGTTCCTGCGTGGACTGATCCACTACGACGATGTTGTTCTCCACCGTGGTGGTCACATGTTCGTGCATGGTGACAGCCGGACAGAAACGCAGGGTTAATCCGACGATAAGGCCTAACGCTACCTGACCGCCGATTTTTACCCAACCGTTCAAACCGTCTTTACGTTTTTTGAAAGTCTTGATATAGTCATCGGCAAAACCCAGCGCACCCATCATGAGGGTGGTGATGATCATGAGCAACATATAGACGTTGTTCAGTTTGCCCAGCAGCAGACTCGGGATGAGGATGGCTGCGATGACGATAAGTCCACCCATGGTCGGAACACCTACTTTGCCTACATTGAACGGATCGATCTTGGCATCGCGTTGGGTCTCGGTGATGTTCCGGCGTTTCATGAAGTTGATGAACCAGTTACCGAGCCAGATGCTTACGCAGAGAGCGATGACACCGGCGATGATGGCTCGGAAAGAGATGTAGGTGAACAGACGGGCACCTAACAGGTCATTGAAATGTTCAAAAAAATGATATATCATATTAACAGTATTTTCTTACTTGCTCATGGTCGTCAAAATGGTGCTTGACACCTTTGATGATCTGGTAGTCTTCGTGTCCTTTTCCGGCAACAAGAATGACATCGTTCGCTTGCGCGAGCATACAAGCCGTTTGGATGGCTGCGGCACGGTCTTCAATGACCAAAGTGGTACGCAGTTCGTCTTCCGTGAGTCCGGCTTTCATGTCATTGAGGATATCCTGCGGTTCCTCGTCACGTGGGTTGTCGGAGGTCAGGATGAGTTGTTCGCTGCCGGCTTTGGCGATCTTCGCCATCATGGGTCGTTTGCCTTTATCGCGGTTTCCTCCGCAACCGACCACGGTGATCAGTTTCGCTCCTTCTTTCTTGATCTCACGGATGGTTTGTATGACGTTATCCACCGCATCAGGGGTGTGGGCATAGTCCACAATGGCTGTCCAACCTTTAGGACTTTGGATGGTTTCAAACCGACCGTTGACGGGTGTGAGGGTTGAGAGTACACGCAGTACTTCCAGTTCGTCAAAACCGAGACATAATGCGGCACCGTAGATACAGAGCAGGTTGGAGACGTTGAACCGACCTACAAGGGGCACAAACACCTCTTTTCCGTTGATATTCAGCATCATTCCGTCAAAACCTTCTTCGAGAATCTGCGCCTTGAAATCGGCTAATGAACGGGTGGAGTAGGTGTGTACGGCCGCTTTGCAGTTCTGCGTCATGACCAGACCGTTCTTGTCATCTTTGTTGGTGACGGCAAAAGCGGTTTTGGGCAGGTTGTCAAAGAGCCGTTTCTTGGTGTCGCGGTAGTTATCGAAGGTCTTGTGATAGTCGATATGATCGCGTGTGAGGTTGGTGAACAGTGCACCGTTGAAGTCGAGACCGGCGATACGTTCCTGAGCGATGGCATGGGAAGATACTTCCATGAACGCGTAGGTGCAACCTGCATCCACCATGCGCCGCAACAGACCGTTTAATTCAATCGCATCGGGGGTGGTATGCGTGGCAGGAATGGCTTCGTCTTCGATATAATTGACTACGGTGGACAGTAAACCGGCTTTGTGGCCTAACGCACGCACGAGTTTATATAATAAGGTGGCGATGGTGGTCTTTCCGTTTGTACCGGTGACACCTACCAAAGTCAGTTGTTTGCTCGGTTCTCCGAACCACTTGGAGGCCAAGAGTCCCAAGGCCTTGTCGGTGTTGTCGACAAGGATATAAGTGACGGGTGATGGGTTACCGGTTACGGGTATGTATTCTTTCTTGGAGAGCACCACTGCTGCCGCGCCATTGGCGACACAACCATCAATGAACTGATGCCCATCTACTGCTGTGCCTACCTGGGCAACAAACAAGTCATTCGCACCGATCTTGCGGCTGTCAAAATGCAGATCGTGTATCTCTTTGTCCGTGGTACCGATGACCTCAAGGGGGTTCAGTACACTGATTAATTCGCTAAGTATCATAGTTTATCTTTTTTCTAATCGTTGTTCCCCTTCTTCGTACACGTAGCAACCGGTGTACGCCATGGTTTTCTCTGCGATCTTACGCACCGTTGAACCGCAGTCCATACCGGCATCGTAGGTACGCGGAGGTTGCGGGTCTTCGATCATACAGATGCAGGTGTATTGTGGATTTTCTTCGGGGAAATAACCCACGAACGTAATGCGGTGGTGCAAACCGTCGTAGTCACTCTTGGACCGCTTGGTAGCTTTGGGATTACGGATCTGCGCCGTACCGGTTTTTCCGGCAATAGACACCAATTGGGACTGCGCTTTGGGTTGTTTCCATTTGTTGATAGACGCCGTACCCAATTTGTTATCCCATACCACATCGTGCAGGGCCAGTTTGAGGTCAGCAATCACTTTCTTACTGCAGATAGACGATTTGACCACTTCGGGTTTGAAGGTGCGAACATCTTTCCCGTCCTTCCGGATGGCTGTTACTAACATTGGTCGCATCATCTTGCCGTTATTGGCGATTGCATTGTAAAACATGACTAAAGTCATGGGCGTCACTTCTACAGCATAACCGTAGGCCATCTTACTGACGGTTACGGTGTCATTGGCAGGTGGGTTGATGCGAGGTATCTGGGCACCCGGAATCTCGCAATAGACACTGTCCCGGATACCTAATTTCTGAATCGACTTGACGAACTTGGTTGCCGAATGGTCATATCGGTCCGTTACCAGTTTGGCGAAGGCTATGTTACTCGACACAGCCAAGGCGCTACGTACGGTGTATATCGTGTCTTTAGGGTGGGAGTCGGTATGTCTGGCTCCTTTTTTATTCTTGTTGTCGGGGTACCACCATGGTTTTTCGGTGGTGCTGACGGTGTCATCCAGAGTTACCAGACCGTCGTTCATCATCGCGGCCAAGGAAACGGTTTTGAACGTAGAACCCGGATCCACACGCAGCACGGCATGGTTGAGACGTTCTTTGAAACTGTCCTCTCCTGTTCGGTCCACATTGGAAATAGCGCGTATGTAACCCGTCTGCGTCTCCATGAGGATGCAGCAACCCCATTGTGCATTGCGCTCTTTGACTTTCTCTTTCAGCGCCTTGTCCACGATATCCTGCAGGTTCATGTCCAGTGTCGTGACCACATCCATTCCGTCTTGTGCTTCCTGAATGGTGATCATTTCCTCCCGTCCACCGATTCGCTCTACGCGACCGATACCGTCTTCTCCCCGCAGTTCTTTCTCAAAGCGTTTTTCCAGTCCTACGTTTCCTTCTCCACTGTTGGCGTAGATGTCTCCGATGGTTCGCTTGGCAAGGTTTCCGTAAGGATTGATACGCTCATGACGGTCTTCGTAATAGACACCGCTCTTGAACTTACCTTTCTTCACCAAGGGGTTTTGGTCCAACTGCTTGCGCTGGATGTAATTAATAGGTCCATTGTGCAGTTTATACCGCGTGTTGCCTTTTTTGAACTCCTTGGTAAGCATCTGTTTGTACTCCGCCTTGGAGTGCGCTTTTAAGATAATGGACAGGTCATGCGCCAGGGTGTCCACGTATTGGTAGAATAGTTTGCCGGAGTCTTTGACCAAAGCCTGCGCTTTGGTGTCCATGAAAACATCATACCTCGGCATACTGGAAGCCAATAACTGACCTTTGCAATCCAAGATGTTTCCCCGGATGGCAGGAATAACCTTGTGTGTCGGTTCCTGATACTCGGCAGCCTGAAGCCATTTGTCACGTTCCACCGTTTGGATGTACACGATGCGTCCGATGACGGCAATAAATCCGATAAGGATGATGATGAAGATGATGGCGAAGCGCCAGATCGTGTTTCGTTGTTCGTTAGACATTACTTCAAAATTTTAATAGTTGGTTTGGTATTTTCGTGAAGCGTACTTCCTTTTTCTTTTAACGCTTCCAGGATTTGCGACAAACGCGTGGTTTTGGTCAGTTCCGCGTGAATGGTCATGTACCGGTACTTGGCATCCATCATCTCTTTCTTGGCGTCCGTTAACCGGTGTTGCTGCTTGACGGCCTGGTAACCGGTCAGGATATACAGGAAGATCAAGGCGATGATAAGTCCGATTAAGGGATATTGGTTCCTGAATCGTTTGTTACGCAGCTTGTCTCCGTTTAGCCAGGATTGTATGTCTTGTGCCTTTGCCATCTTATCGCTTCTCTGCTATTCTCAGTTTTGCGCTGCGGCTGCGAGGATTTCTCTCTACTTCCTCCTCGCAAGCCGTACGCCCCTTCTCTATAATCTCGAACGGCGACAGGTTGTTGCCGTAAAAATCTTTTTCGATAGTTCCTTCCAGGTTTCCGCTCCTCAAGAAATTCTTTACCATCCGGTCTTCCAAAGAGTGGTAGGTCAGCACCGCTATTCTTCCTCCGGGTTTGAGCAGATCGCGTGCGGCTACCAGCATCTCCCGTAAAGCACCCATCTCATCGTTCACTTCGATACGCAGGGCCTGAAACAGACGTGCCAACTCTTTACTCATCTCGGCAGGAATGCGCGAAGCGGCTACGAGGTCTTCTGTGCGTTCGATCGGTTTTTGCGCACGTACCTTACATATATTACGCGCGATGTTGCGGCCGTTCTTCAGTTCTCCGTATAACCGGAAGATGTTCGCCAGCTGTTCTTCACTGTAGGTATTCACGATATCCGCTGCGGTATGTTTGGCGGTTTGGTTCATTCGCATATCGAGCGGTGCGGAGAATCGGAAACTGAATCCTCTTTCCGGGCAGTCGAAATGGTGAAAACTGACCCCCAAATCCGCTAACAGTCCGTCTATCTGCTCGATGCCGTAGTAATCCATCCAGTTACGCAGATACCGGAAGTTCGAATGTACAAATGTCCAGCGCTTATCGTCTATTGCATTGCGCAGCGCATCTTTGTCCTGATCAAACGAGAAGAGCCGACCGCCATCTTGTAAACACTCCATCATAGCGCGGCTGTGCCCTCCTCCTCCGAACGTGACATCTACATAGACACCATTCGGTTGGATGTTCAGACCCTGTATGGTCTCAGGGAGCATTGCCGGTATGTGATAGACTGCGTCCATTTAAGATTTCAAATTTTTGATTTGGACATTTTGGCTCTTAACCTAGCAGCGAGTTCGCTTTGACTCAGACGCTTGTTAGCGAATGTCTCCGGAGCCCATAAGGCGAAGCGGTTGAGCATTCCGACGAACAACACGTCGTTCTGTGCACCGATGGTTTCCAAGTTCTTTTTCTGCAACAGAATGCGTCCTTGACCGTCCAATTCCAGATACTCGGCATCGGCCATGAACTGCATCAGGATCAGTTGGTCTTCCGGATCCCACTCGTCAAGCGTCAGGCGCAACTGCTCGACTTTCTCATTCCACACCTCTTCCGGATAGAACATCAGACACTCATTGTCTGCATCACGGCGCATTACGATACGTTTAGACTCTGACTCAGCCAGAATCTTACGATAAGTCGCCGGAACGAAAATGCGCCCTTTTTCGTCCAGTCTTGCTTCGATATTTCCAATGAATGTCTGCATAATTCTCCACTTTGTTATTTTAGGGTCCCCGGAGTAAACCAAGCCGCAGGCTGTTTGCTATGGGGAGAGCGTAGCGTAAAACGTAGCGTAATTGAACGGCTGTGCCGTGAGTCACGCGAGTTTTAACGTTAGCGAGTGCAAAATTACAAAAAATATTTGAAATTCCCCACATTTCCCCACAAAAAAAGTTTTCAATTGTTTTGTTAACAAGTTTTCAACAACTGAATGCATAAAATAACCCACGTAATTTCAGTGCATTACGTGAGTTATTAACATTTCATTAAAAATGTGGGGTAAAGTGGAGTGGTATTATGGATTCTTAATAACCAGACTACCTATTCCCGAATAAATCAGTTCAGCCAAACGCTCTTTATATACGTTCTGCAGGCTGTCTTGACGCTTACGTTCGGTCAGGAAATCCTGCTTGGTATATTGCCAATTGTCTTTCTTATCGATCACATTGGGGATGTCCTGGGTGGAGTAGTAACGATTGAGATAGACCGGCGCCAGATGATCGGTGGAGATACCGCCGCTGTTTCTTCCCCATGAACCCGGTTCGTCTGTAGCCGGCGCTGGGGTGATATAGAGATACCGGTCGATATCGCTCCGTTTGACCACACCGATCGTACTGATGACACCGCTTGCTACGGAAGTGAAATCCGAGGCTACATAGACGGCATCCGGTTGTCGCACATCCACCCACCGCATAGGTAGGACGGAATGACTATAACTCAATAACAGTCCCCATTTCCAGTCCACCAGGTACCAGTTTTGCACCGTGTCCACACGGATAAACGGGTCATGGCCGATGATGAACTCTTTGCAGGTACCGCCTTGGCTCAGATCACGCATGCGGAAATTGCCTTTGCTGTCCGGCACTAACATCACGTTGTGGTGGTATGCGGCTGCCAAAGGATTGAGCTTCACCACGTAATACTTTCCTTCCTGATACTGTTCCTTCCATTCCGGCCCATTGGGATTGCACGATGCGAATCCTACTGCTGCTACAAACAATAGCAATGAATAAATATGTTTCATGCAGTACATATTTTATTTATATAAGATCTTAATCCACGGACCTTTCCGGTTCATCTTTTTATTCGGCAGGTACTTGACGACATACACCGTTCCGGTGTACAGCTTGTCTTCCGGAAGGGGTACTACATTCACGTGTGCACTGACCGGAATGGTAGCGATGAGTGTTCCGTCCGTGGTGTAGATGTTGACACTTCCGTTCGTTAACGACTGCGGCAGATAGACCACGTGGGTCGCAGGGTCGTAGTTGATCGAGTCGTACGCTAAAGTCAGATGCTTGGAGTCTGCCGGTTCTCCGTCCGGTGTGTAGATATAGAATGGTTCACTCAGTGTACTCAGGTGTTCGTCGCAACCTTTATTCTCCTCACATTGCAGGCGGATATAATACGTCGTGTTCGGTGTCAGGTCATAAGCATAGAACTGCGTGAACGGTTCCTGATCCTCCGGATCCTGCGGAATAATCGTCATCTCACGTCCCTTGTACGTGTAAACGGTCTTTTGGTCAAACGTAGTAGTGAACGCATCCAGGCAGACACCCTCTCCACCGATAGACGTGTAGTTCAGCCGGAAACGACGGTATCCCTCCTCGTGTGAGAAATTGCGGGTGTACGTAAATTTCTTTGTGTTCTTGGTGACAGAAATCGTTCCCAGAGTGTCAATACCCGAATCACTGAAACCGATGAGGGTGAAGAAACCCACTTCGGAATCGGTTGTTGCAGGCGCATTCAACCACATACTCAGTTCAACCACCGGTTGTGGGAAGATCGGCGAGATGATATGTTCGTCGTTTTCTTTGAACCAAAGCGAAACGGCACCTTCCTCCTTTGCCTTGGTCGTCGTGCGGTAGAACGAGGTGTACCAACCGCTTTCGGCAACCGTCACTTCCTCATCCCAGCCTTCAAAACTCTCCATGACCGACTCCCGGCCATCTTCCATATGATACATCGTCACGTAGTACTCTTCCGCGTCATCTTGCGGTGTCCAGCGTACGAGGAATGAGGTGGGTGTGACATCTTCAACAGCCGAGATAGACGGCGATTCAATCAGTACCGGTCTCGGACTGATGCCGCGTACCGTTAAGGTACCAACGGACTTGTCCTGACGAACGGTGATTGATCCCTGTTTTACTTCGCACACCATCTTACGCGGTGCGTATTGTACGTATATATCGGTCTCTAAGATGGAGTCAGCCTGAACACTCGCCGTCAAAGAAGTGCGCCAGTTAACACTGTCGTTGGAGATATAGAAACCCGTTCCGGAAGAGGAGATGGTTACGTCCATATTCGGATCCAGATGTTCCCCGGCGATGCGCAGTTTGGACCCCGGTGTATAACCGATCTTGCTATCCGGGTTATAGGTACTTTGAATCACCGGCAGTTCTGCAGGCAGAAACATGAATCCGTTGGATTTAAAGGTAAAGACGATATTCTGTCCGCTTTCGGTGATGTCCGTGATTGGTTGCTCTACGATCTCTCCGTTATGCAATAACGGACTGAAGGTTGTCACGTTCTTTGAACCGGGGTAGGGATCACTCGCTGCCGAATAACCTCGTACACCTCCGGCCTCTTCGATGTCATAACGCAGAGGAGTGCTGTTATTGGGACTGTTATTTCCCCAAGCCGATGCACTGTAATCCACGTGCCAGATGAGCAGACCCGTTCCCGGTAAACTCGTGGAATGACGATCCCATCCTACATTCTGGCGGTTCTCCAATAACCAGTACTCACTCGGACTGGGCGAACCCCAACTGAGGTTATGCGTCTCTTTGGCGATCAGATAAACCTGTTTCTTTCCGTTCTCGATAGGCTCCAAGGTATAGACACCTGCTTCGGTTAACTGAACAGGCGTTAACCATCCTAACTCAAACCGCTCTCCGGCGGTATGGGTAGGGGGCGTCTTTCCGTTTCCGTTGTAACTGCCGGAACACATGATATCCCATGAACCGATGGTGTATGCACCGGACTTATCGGTGTCGTAGTAGTCCGGTAAACCGAGAACGTGTCCGAACTCGTGACAGAATGTACCGATGCCGCACATCGCGTTTCCTGCGGAACCGCGTAACTCCGATGTGCAGGCGTAGTCGTAGATCAGTTTTCCGTTCACGCGGTCACCTGTGGTAACGACGCTGCGGTGCGGCCAGATGGTTGTCGATGAGGCACCTTCCGCTTCGTTATGACCGGCATAATAGATAAATACGTTATCCAAACGACCGTCGTTGTTGGTGTCGTAAACCGACATATCGACACCTAACTCGTCCGATACTTTCGTACAGGCTTCTACGACCATGCGACCGGTATGCTCGTCGTAATAAGCGCTGGTCTTATTCAACTCAATCGGTCCGTAACAATCAAAGATCGGAGAAAAGATACTGTCGGAACATGCGATGAAGTAGTCCCGTGCCGAACCGACTCCGCCGTTAGCGCTGTACCCCGATTCATTGAGCATCTTCTCAAAGTCCGCCTGTTTGTATTGGAACTTCTGATCGGTGAAATTGACAAGAATAACGATGCTATGCGGACTACCGGATAACGGGAAAGTAGCGGCAAACTGTTGCTGTTGTGCTACGTGTCGTGCCTTACGTGCCGATGCCGAAGGCGTTACCACCGACGCATCGTTGATCCACATGCCTTGTTTATTCATACGTACAGGCGTACCGTCCATGCGCGTGTAGTAACTGTGAAACTCGTCGCCTTTCAACTGCAGCGTCACCTCACTTCCGTCTGCTTGTACCTTCACAATCGGTTCCGGTGTGGCCATAACTGCCCAAGCACTCACACTCAGCAAACAGGCACTCAGAAATACGAATATCTTTCTCATATGCGTAGATTTTTCCAATTTAGGCCGCAAAGGTACAAAAAAAATCCCACATACGCAAATGTATGCAGGATTTTTTTTAGATTTTCAAGAAAATTACTTACCCTCAATACCCTTTACCAGTCTAAGTGGCTCTACTTTACCGAGGTTAATCATAGCTTTCGTATCTTTCTTTGCACGAACTTGTTTCTTCGGAGCACCATACGGTTGCCCCTTCTCTCCGTCCTCATAAATGTAGGTTTCCAGATCCAATGCGTACGGTTGTGCAAGAGCTTCAGAATAAGATTGAGCTTCTTCATTCAATGCTAAACCGGTTCCTAATGCGCCTGCACACCAATCTACTTTCAGTTGATATACAGGAACAATTTCTTCCTCTTCATTGTAATCGGTATAGAATACACCTCCGGTGATGATAGCATCAAACCAAGGATAGGAAGCGATACTACCGTCTTGGATGATGGCTGCACGGAGATGCGCACCCTTTGCGCCTGTAGCGTAAAGATCTTTATCAAACGAAGGTGAGCTACCAGCGTCTCTTGCTTCGAAATAAGCTTGCCATACGTTACCAATGATTGCCGGATCTAATGAACCAGCTTCAGCTCCGAATGCAGTATTGTTGTAGTCTTCTGCAATCGTGAAAGCCAAATCCCAAGGCTCACCGATATATTCACCGGAAGTAGAAGATTCAATGAACGGAATGGATGCGGTCACAAAAATGTAATCGCCAGCACCTTCTTCGTCACCGGGGATAACTACATCGCTCGGAATACACAACTCTACAGAGTACAATTTGCAGGTATAAGTAGCCTTTTTGGTCTCATAGACAATCGTAGTGTCGCTTACAGGTTCTGCTGACTTAGTGGACGGGAAATAATAAACAGTGGAACTGGGTGCCCAACTTTCCTCGAAGGTCATAACGGTTACTTGGCATACTGCGCTCAGTTCACCATGCTTAGCGGTGATGTTAGCCTCACCGGAAGCAACAGCTGTAACAACGCCTTTTTCATCTACAGTTGCAACTTCTTCGTTGCTACTCTCGAAAGTTAATTCCGGTGCAGTGGTGATGCTGGTCGGCTCCCAACGAACAATCAGTTTCTGGGTCTCACCAGGTAACAACTCTACAGTTTTCTCTTTGAAGGAAATAGAGGTATACGAACTACCACTCTCAGTCGGTTTACAGCCTGCAAAAACTAATGCAAGGGCTGCTAATACTACAAAATACTTTTTCATAATGATTTTTTTTTATTAGTTATTGTTTTGTAAATTGGTTTTACTTCCGATATTCGGGTTGTAACGGGTCTCTGAGGTTGGGATCTGGCATTGGAACTGCTCAGCCTCAGCGCTGCTGGTGATATCCAGTGTCTTGTCTCCACGACTCAGGTGGTTTGTTCCCAGCGTACGCTGTTTCTGCAGACGACGCAACATCTGCATCGAGTAACCTTCACCCCACATCTCAACACGCCAGTTGTAGATGATCGCTTCTTTTACAGCCTCGGAACCGGTTAGACTGGCTAACCAAGCGTTGTAAGCGGTCTCTTCACCCGGAATGACACGTTCGTCACATAATGCCTGGAGGTACGAAACGGCTGTGGTATAGTCATCATTGCTCCATGCAGCTTCGGCAGCAATCAGGTAAGCTGACTCGACACGCATAAACACGTTGTCGCACAACCAGTCACGGTCCACCTTATCCAGAGCCGTTACATGTTTGTACTTGGGACTGTAGAACTTACCGTCCGGACAATAGGGGAATTTCTCCGAACCGGAACGGAACCAACCAAGACGTGCGTCCCAACCCATTGTTTCGATATCTTCATACAACTTACTGTCGATACCTTTGGTATCACCGGCCGCTGCGTAACTATACGAGTGGATATCAACCTGACCGAAGAAGGAACCCAAAGCAGTGGTGGTTTCTACGGTTACATCCTGACCCCACATCCAGTTAGCGGCAGATACATCGGAGAAACCGGTGGAGAACAGGTCTTTGTACTTCAACAGCGGGTATTTGCCACCGTTGATAACAGCCTGCGCTTGCTCCAAAGCAATGGTGTAGCAGTTCTTGCCGTCTGCTATGATTGTATTCTTGTCGCCGTGGTTCAGCATCGCATAAGCCAGCATCAGACGAGCTACGTCTGCATCGATCTCCAGCTTCGAAGAACGCTGGTTGAACGGAGCGAAGAAATCCAACAACTCAATGGCCTCCGACAGGTCCTCATAGATGCGGTCATAAACTTCACCTACGGTGGAAAGCGGTGCACCTAAGGTACCTGCCTTGACATCTGTACCTGTGTAAACAGGGATAGCATCTACGTCGAGATCCGCTACATCTTTGTCACGGGGATCCGTGTAGATATCCAGCAGGTTGGCATATGCCCAACCACGCATAGCCAGGATCTGACCGTAGTAATAACCGTTCGCTGCGATCTCATCCGACGGATCACCACCTTCGGCAAGGGTCTTCAAGATCTCATCCACCTGTTCCGCAACTGCGATGTCACAGAGGTTTGTCAGGTTGATGATCTCATAGAAATACGACCATGCGTAACTGCGGTTGTAAGCATAGTAATAACCGCGCTCGAAGTTTTCAAACCATCCGTAACTGGATTTCTTCATCGCCATGTCGCCCGACTGGATATCACTGTACATATCCAGCGAACGCTTGCCGAACGTGTCGTGGCCGCCGTATTCATACAGCTTCGAGTAGATACCTAAGATCGAACCTTGCAGGTTGTCCGGTAGTTGCTCATACTGATCTTGCAGCAGAACACCGCCGTCCGGATATTGCGTCAAGAAGCTGTCTCCGCAGGAACTGAGGCCCAAACCCATCACGATGGATGCTAAAATATATTTTGCTTTTTTCATATCTGTAACCTCCTATGTTTAGAATTGTACTTTTAAACCTGCCATGATGGTGGATAACGGACTATAGTCGTCATAACCGTTCGAACCGCTGAAGGACATCATCGGGTTGTAACCGCGACGTGCCGATGCAATGGCCAGGTTATCAGCAGCTACCCAGATCTGCAAGTTGTTCAGTTTGATCTTCTCGATCAGTTTCTTCGGGAACTTGTAACCGATGTTGATGTTGTTCAGACTCAGGTACGAGTTGCTCGTTAAGAAACGATCCGAAGAGGCATTGGCGTAGTCGTCTGCACCGTTACTCAAACGCGGAATATTGGTGTTTGTGTTGTTCTCCGTCCATGCGTTCTTGATATCTTTGTGCCAGTTCATAGAACCGATCTTGTCGCTATGCATCAACAGCGCATACATGTTATCGTATCCGTAACCACCGATACGGTAACTGCAGCTTACGCTGAACGTGAATCCGTATGCCTCCAAATCAATACCGAAACCACCGTCCAAATCAGGCATGTAACTCTTTCCGATATAGTTGCTACCTGCGTAGGTGTATTCCTCGTTGGTAACGGTCGTCGTCGCAATACGTGCATTTGGGTTCTTGAGTTTGTACTCGTAAACCGAAGCAATGTAGTTGTCGCCGGACTCGCCTTCGGGGATCAACTCTGCCGATTCGTGACCGAAATCACCCTTGTCGGCATCGTAGTAAGCGGTGTAGCATGCCTGACCTTCGTCGTTAACACCCTCATAATGAACCATGTAGTAGTCAGCCGTCGAGTGACCTACTGCCATACCGCCGGACATCACCATACGTTGCGGCTTGCCGTCCTCGTCATAACCGTCGATCGGCATCTGCAGCATCTTGTTACGATAGTAACCGCCGTTCAAACGGATATCCAACTTCACGTTACGACTATTCACAGCGTGTGCCTTCAAGTCAAATTCAACACCCTGGTTCTCCATCGCTGCGTCGTTGACGTAGTATCTGCCATAACCCAGCGAAGGTGCCACGTAACGGGGGAAGAGCATGTTATCGGTCTTCTTATAGAAGTAGTCGATCTCTACATCCAGGTATTTCTTGATGCTGAACTCCAGACCGAGGTCGATCGTGCTGGTACGCTCCCAGGTCAACTCCGGGTTACCTTTGTAACTCCATACATAACCCTTGTTACCGTCCACGTTCTCTACGTTGTATTGGTCGGAATACATCATATCACCGATGTCCTGGTTACCCAGCACACCCCAGCTCAAACGTAACTTACCGTTCTTCAGCCATTCAGCAGCCTCGGTACCTTCCATGAAGTGCTCGTTCGTGAAACTCCAAGCACCACCCACGGAACCGAAGTGACCCCAACGATGCCCCTTAGCGAACTTGGACGAACCGTCTGCACGGTAGTTGGCAGTGATGTGATAACGGCTGTCATACTCGTAGGTAACGGTTGCCAAAGCGGACTCCAGAGTGCTCGTGCGAGCGTAACCCTCTACACCGTCCATAACCACACCGTTACTCAACTGGTTCGAGTGATCCTCTACGATGTTCTTCTTGTAACCATATTGCATGTTATAGGTGAAGTACGTCGTTTCGTGACCTGCCATCAAACGAATCGAGTGTACGTCAAACGTCTTGTTGTATTCCAACAACTGGTTGCTCGTTACAGCCAAGTAGTTCGTTTGCGTCTGAGCAACACGACCTACACCTGCGGCGTTACCGTAGTACTTGTTAGTGAGCGAGTTGGAGTTGTTGTTCATGTACTGCATACCCAAGTTCACCGTGAACTTAAGACCCTCATATAACTTGAACTCCAGGAAGGTGTTGGCTACCGTCTGGTGACGAACCGTGCGTTGCTTATCCCATTCCAATGCACCCGCGGGGTTGATACCGAAACTATACGGACGACCACCTTCTTCTCCGATATTCGGGTTGCCGTTGTCTCCGTAGTCGTACATCTTACCACCCGTCTTCGGATCTACTGCCGGAAGACCGGTTGCCGGATCATATACATATACCGGATAGATCGGCGGAATCTGGTTTACGAACGCAAAACCATTGTTGGCGTCAGAACCCTGACCCGGGTTGCTGATAGCCGCATACGAATATTGGATGTTCAAACCACCCTTCAACCATTTCTTAGCCTGGTAGTTGATGTTCGCACGTGTGTTGAAACGCTGGAAATCCGATGCGGTATAGTAACCCTCGTCTTTCAAATAACCGAAACTGGTGTAGTAGTTCAACTTCTCGTTACCACCGCTGATCTTTGCTGTTGCCTCCAGTTTCAAACCGTTGTGGAACAAGGTGTTGTACCAGCTGTCCATGTTTTGGAACTGAGCCAGACGCTTTGCGCCGGCATAGTCAAACGTCGGGATAACGCGATCCTGGTTGTCATACGGGATAATTAACAAGTTACCCGGTTGATCCCAGATGTTATAGATCGTCGGGATACCGTTTGAACTGAACAGGTTCCTGTTGGCAGCTTTAACAGCATTGTTCTCTCCCTGATGTTTCACCAGGCGCTGCTCGTTGTACAAGCTCTGCCAAGCCATTACTACGTAGTCTTCCGGACTATCGATCACGTCGTACATCGGCAACAGACGCATGTTGGCACCCGCTTTGATGTCCACTTCGATCTTTCCGTCATCACCGTTGGACGAACCTTTCTTGGTCGTGATCACGATCACACCGTTTGCACCACGGCTACCATACAGAGATGTAGCGGTCGCATCTTTCAGAATCGTCGTCGATGCGATATCACCCGGGTCGATAGAAGAAATCGAACCTGCATCCAATGGAATACCGTCCACTACGTACAGCGGTGAACTGTTGGCGGAGATAGAACCGATACCACGCAGGTTGATCGATGCCACCGTTCCCGGCTGACCACTCGAGGTCGTTACCTGCATACCGGCTGTCGTTCCGGCCAAAGCCTTCGTGATATCCGAAGGATTCTTCTTCTCGATGTCCTCTGCCTTTACGGTTTCTACCGATCCGGCATAACCACCCTTACTGACGTTTCCGTAACCGGTAACAACCACCTCTACCAACTCTTTCGCGTCATCGTAAAGAGTGATCTTGAGGTTCTTACCTGCGTCCACTTCCGTCGTCTTCATACCCAAGTAGCTAACGACCAGCGTCTTCACAGACTCCGGTACGCTCATCTCGAATTGACCGTCGTAATCCGAGATTGTACCCTGTGTGGTTCCTTTCGCCATAATAGCCGCACCGATGATAGGCTCACCCTTCTCATCGACTACCACACCGCTTACTTGCTGCTGTGCATACAAACCTACGCTCAGCGCTGCAAGGAAGAGTAATGTAAAAATCTTCTTCATTGTTTGTTATTATTTTTTATTTAATGTTTATACGTACGCGTAAATACGAAAAATCGCGCAAAATTACAACTTTTTTTTGAATTGACCAAATTTTTTGGCAAAAAAGTGCAAAATTTATGCGATTTTTTGTATAAATGTTACAAAATCGAACTATTCGTATGTCAAAATGAAAGTTTTTTGGGCTTCAAAAAGTTCTTGTGCAACTTCCTGTAACTGCTGTTCCGTAGTCTGTTCTATCTGCCGCATTGTCTCCTGCCATTCGGGGGCATAACCGCGGTATAAAACCGACTTGGCCAATGCCAACGCACTGTTCTCCTGATTCTGCGCACTAATCGCCAATTGTCCCCTCAACTGCACCAAGGCATGTTGCAAGGCCGACCGGCTCAAAGGCGTTTCCATTAACTTGTCCAACTCTTTGCGTACCAAGGAAAAACTCAAACTGTAATCTTCCGGATCGCACGCCCAATAGATGCACCAATAACCCGTGTCACTTAAGGGCGTGTAAGTGGATTCTACCGTGTAAACAAGTCCTTTTGACTCCCGTAAACTCAGATTCAACCGGCTGTTCAAACTGCCGCCGCCTAAGATATTATTGAGCAGAAACATCGGTAATTGCAACTCGTGACCTATTTTATACGCGCGCCCGCCTATCATCGCGTGCACCTGATGCGTGTGCTTCTTATAAGCACGCGTGCGCTCCAGAAAACTAGGTTCCCTGGTTTCCCTAGGCTCCCTAGGATTCCTAGTCAGAGTTCCAAATGCCTTCTCCGCAATTCGAAAGAACCGTTCCGGCTTCACATCTCCCTGACAGAAAACCACCATCCTCTCCGGCGTGTAATGCGTCTGCATCCATTCTTGCGCATAACTCGGCTTCGACGAGATATGTTTGAGCGTCTTCTTGGTGCCCAAAATAGGCTGCGCTAAGGGACTACCGGCAAAAACCAGGTTCTCAAAATCATCGTAGATCAATTCACTCGGACTATCGTTGTAACTCTCAATCTCGTCCAAAATCACCATCCGCTCCTTGTCCGTCTCCTCTTTCTTAAACGCCGGCTCCATGATCATCTCCGCAATAAGATGAAGCGTTAACTGCACATGCTCCGCCAAGATCGCCGCATAAAAAGTGGTCTCCTCCTTGGTGGTATAAGCGTTGATCTCACCGCCTATCCCTTCTATCGCATGGATGATTTGGCGTGCCGAATGGTGCGTCGTGCCCTTAAAAACACAATGCTCGATGTAATGCGCCATTCCGTTCTCTTCCGGACGCTCGTCACGCGTACCCGTTCCCACCATCACACCCACATAGGCAACGGGAGAGGGTGTCCAACGGTGGACAATTTTAACGCCATTTGGCAAATTATGATAAAAAGTTTGCGAATTTTCTTGCATAATTCAAAAAAAAGTACTAATTTTGCAGCCGCTTTTGACAAAATCGTAAATCGTAAATCGTCAAATCGTCAATTTTAAAGCGGCATTGGCGGAATTGGTAGACGCGCCAGACTTAGGATCTGGTTCCGAGAGGAGTGAAAGTTCGAGTCTTTTATGCCGCACATCTATTGGAGTACAACAATGAAAAAACATCTTTTTCTCGGTCTCGCTTTTGTAGCCGTTCTCTTTGTTTTCGTTTCCTGTGAGATGAAATCGGTTATGTCTCCGTCCATTCAACAGGCGTCTGAAATCACTCGTACCGACACCAACGGTGTCTGTGACACCATTCTCCTTTCGGATTCACTCCACGTCGGAGATACCGTTCAGTTTGGTCTGCTCCTTAACGGTTACTATGACTACCTCCGTACTTTCACCGTCTCCGCTGATGAGGCGAACGTGGCTGTTTCGCTGACCTGGAATGACGAGTTCAAAGAAGCGCTTTCGCAAGAATCCGATCCCGAACACGGAAAACTGATTTTTGTGCCTGAGAAAGTGTACGGCTGTTATACCGCTCTCCAATACATTCCTCTGCATCCCGGAACGTTCCGCATCGACATGACCCTTATCTCGGCAGCCGAGGCTCCCTACGCTTCGCAACAGTTATACTTCTTTATTGCAGTCCGCTAACCGCTGTTTCGCTTCGTTCCACAGTGCATCCATCTCGGCAAGGCTCATATCTTTGAGGTCCTTGCCCTGTTCTTTGGCTTTTTCCTCGATATAGTTGAACCGCTTGATGAACTTCAGGTTCGTCTGTTCCAGCGCATTGTCGGGTTTTAACTTATACAACCGTGCCGCATTGATCAGCGAGAACAGCACATCGCCAAACTCCGCCTCCATACCCTTGGTACTTTGTACATCGTCCTTTGTACTTAGGAACTCGTGCTCGAGTTCCTGTATCTCTTCTTTCACTTTCGCCCAGACATCCTCTTTCTTCTCCCAGTCAAAACCTACATTCGCCACTTTGTCCTGAATCCGGTACGCCTTCACGATACTCGGCAAACTGTCCGGAATACCGCCTAACACGGTCTTGTTTCCGCCTTTCTCCTTCAACTTCACCTGCTCCCACAACTTGCTTACATCATCGGGGTTTTCTACTTTTCCCGTAACCCGTAACCCATCACCCGTAACCTCTCCATACACATGGGGATGCCGGAAGATCAACTTATCCGAAATCCGGTTACATACATCTGCAATATCGAAATCTCCGGTTTCGGAACCCATCTTTGCGTAGAAAACCACATGCAGCAGCACGTCGCCGAGTTCCTTGCTGATCTCGTTCATGTCGTGCCGGGAGATCGCCGTCGCTAACTCATACGTCTCCTCGATCGTGTTCTGGCGCAAACTGTCAAAGGTCTGCTTGCGGTCCCATGGACATTTCTCCCGCAACTCGTCCATGATGTCCAGTAACCGGCCAAAAGCCTTCAGTTGTTCTTCTCTACTGCTCATCTTCTCCTTCGTAGTTATGCAGCGTTAAACGGCCGTGATGATCCAATTTGGCATAGGTCCATTGTTGGAAACAGTCTCCTAACATCACCACGCGGCTGTCCGGTGTGATCTGCAGATCCAACTCGATATGACGGTGACCGAAGATATAATAGTCGCGGTGGTTGCCCTGTTTCTCCTGCTCCTTGGCAAAAAGCACCAATTCTTCCTTGTGTTCTCCCTTGAACGGACACGGGTTTGCGATCTCTTTCAAACGACTCTTCTTTGCCCAGCCGTAACCGATCTTATTACCGATCTTCGGCGGCAGACAACGGAACAGGAACTGCAGCGTGCTGTTGTTAAAAATTTTCTTTAACCGCATAAAACGGTAGATCTGTTTCCGTACACGGCTCGGGTAGTACTCTTCCCAGTTACTCGGTAACAAACCGTCTCCGTGCGCCAAGTACAAGGTCTTGCCGTAACGTTGGATGGAGCAGGGACTGAAATGAATCTCGGCACCCGTGATCTTATGCAGACCACCGAAGGTCCACAGGTCATGATTGCCCGTGAAAATATGAATATGAATACCTTTCTTTGCTAATTTCCTTAACTCTTTGAAGAACGGATTATACTGCCGTTTCTTCTTGTCCCGGATGAAATACTCCATCCAGAAATCAAACATGTCGCCTAACATGTAGATCGACACGGCATCCTCACTCATCATCTCCAACATCTGGATGAGTTTCTTCTGGTGCGCCCAACCTCTCTCGATCGCCAGGCTACCCAAATGAGCATCACTTAAAAAATAAATCATCTAATTATTTACAATTTTACGATGAACACTTTTCGGATTTAACGATTTATTAGACGATTGTGATTTATTTTACGATTTAAATGGGACAATTCTTTTCAATAGGTCAATCAATCGTCCATTCGTCAATCGTCCATTCGTCAATTACAGGAACCCCAGTTCCAGTTTTGCTTCCTCACTCATCATATCTTTCGTCCATTCCGGCTCAAAGACGATCGTCACATTCACATCCTTGATCCCATCAACGGATCCTACCTTTTGCCGGATATCCTCCACGATAAAATCCCCTGCCGGACACGATGGTGCGGTCAGCGTCATCGTGATCTCGCACACTCCGTCGTCCTTCAACTCAATTCCGTATATCAAGCCCAGATCGTACACGTTCACCGGTATCTCCGGATCGTACACGGTCTTAAGCATCTTCAATATCGCTTCTTCTTTTTCTAAAAACTCGTTCATATTTGTGCATGCTGTGTTTTCTTGGAGTACCCGAAAGCACCAGCCGAAAAAACGGCTGCAAAGGTACTGCTTTTTTTTGACATATGCAAATATTTTGCATTTTTTCTGTGTTTATTTTCTCTCTGGTGGCTCGGAACATAGGCGGTTTAGTTCCTCGCTGTCCGCCCTCTACGTGCGGACGTTTTCGACCTTCGCGTCCGGCATACCCGCGTCTTATTGCATAAAGCCGCGGAAGATGCCGCCCCGCCCGCTCGGTCTCAATGCGGGTATGGGCTCCTTCGCTCCGTATGGTGTTCTGTGCGCGCGATCTCAAAGAGCGCGTCCCTCTTGCTATTTTGTCTATTATTAATGGATGTTATCCCCTCTCCTTTGTTTATTAGCCCGGATTTGATCCGGCCATAACGTTGTCAATTAGGTCGTATAGCATGCGACATCCCACCTGCCCACTTGGCCCCGTTTCCAAAAATTCTATTCTGGTTCATTCTTTTAGCTTGTTTGTCTCATTATTTAACTATATTTTTCTATCCTATAGCCTGTTCCTTTTTTGAGTTGTTCCTTTTTTTTGTATTGGCTTGTATCTTTTTTGCCCCATTTTGGATCTTTTTTTCCATTTTCGTCACCAAAAATTTGCATATATCAAAAAAATATTGTATCTTTGCAGTCGATTTGGAAATTTCCCTTCACCCCGCTTTTACCTCAAAAAGGCCTAAAAAACCTATCGGAACCTATGCGGGAAAAGAGCGGAAACAGATCATCCTAGACAATGCTTATAATTAACATCATATAACAAACACATATACAATACATTACATACTATGGCAAGACATCTGAAAACTGAGATAATTTCCGGTTTGGATCGCATTGTTTCGGAATATGTCATTCTTCCGGCCAATTCCGCTCCACGAGCCCGTGGAGTGCGCTATCTGACCTTCGTAGAAGGCATAGATGCCTATTTCGGTATGATGAACTCCCACAAAGAAGGCCGCCATTACCGCAAACACATCATTATCCGCCGTTGCCCGGAACATAACGGTCTTCACCAACTCTATACTTACCATTTTCCCACCCACTGGTCTGCCGCCTGTGTAGCGAACCGTGAACTCATCAAAGAAGCCCAACGACAAGCACATGCCCTCGAACGCGACCATTCCATGGAAGCCCTCGAATGGCGTATCCGTTTCCTGAACCATTATTTCAACGTTTTCAAAGCGCACAAACAACCCGAACCGGGCCTCAAACCCTATGCCCGTTTCTATCAATATACCTACGTCTCCATCTACCGTGCCCTTCAATCCGCCCGTGATGCCGCCAAATCCCAACAAATTCAAACTATTTCAAACGATCTCAAACAACCTCAAACGACATCAGAAGACGTTACCTTCGAACCCATCCCTCTCCGTCGCCTGCACACCTTTGCCCGTCGTCGCCAGGCCTTCAGCCGCGTCTTCCTCGGCGCCATGACACCCATCCTCGAATAAAATACGCCATCATAACCCCTTATGGCATAATTTTTGCTCTTTATTGCACAAACCCAAAATACAAACGAATATGAAACACTCAAATCTCATCCTTTGCGGAGTTGCATGCTTCGCTTTCGTATGCCTCTTTGGTACGTCCTGCAGCAAACAACCACAAGGTAAAACGGTGATCACCGTCGAAGTGCCCGTTCCTGAAGCAGTAGATAACGCTTTTGACGTCATCCAAACCCGTTTGAACCTTTTCGGTATCTCCGATCCGACTATGCAAAAACTGGAGAATGGTCAGATCCAAATAGACCTCCAAGGTATCCAAGACACCGCGCGCCTGAAGAACTTATTAACCGCTCACGCCGACCTTGCGTTCTGGGAGACCTATATCTCCAACGAGTTAATTCCCAACTTGATGGAGCTGAACAAAAAACAACCATTCCTGCAACTGTTCGAACAGATAGGAAACACGTACTCCCCGGTGATCGGTACGGCAAATGTTTCCGACACGGCGAAGATTAACGAGATCTTGCGCTCCCCGGCTGCTCTCAAACTTCTGCCGGCAGATGTCCGCTTCGCATGGGAAGTAAAACCGGTAGATGAAACGGGACAATATTTCCAACTCATCGCGCTGAAGGCAAGTAGACGAGGTTGTCCGGCTTTGAACGGCGATGTAATCACCGATGCCCGTGCTGAGATGAACGCAAACTATGCGGAAATAATGATGAGCATGAACGCATCAGGCGCTCGTGAATGGGCTCGTTTCACGCAAATGAACATCGGCAGACCCATCGCGATCGTTTTAGACGGCCTCGTCTATACTTACCCGACCGTACAATCCGAAATCACATGCGGACGTAGTTCTATCGCCGGAAACTTCACCGAAGAAGAAGCCAAAGATCTGGCTAACGTTCTCAAGTCCGGTAAGATGCCGGCACCCGTTCGCATCCTCCAAATCGAAGTGATCGAACCAGCCAAATAATCTGCCATTTTGGCAGTCTTTACCTCTTGGCATAGAATTTGACAATGATTAAATGGACCAACAAATCGTCCATCGTACATTGTTAAATCGTAAATTTTAAATACTATGTCAAAAGGTAATATTGGGGTAACGTCAGACAACATCTTCCCCGTCATTAAGAAATTTTTGTATTCAGATCACGAGATCTTCCTCCGTGAATTGATCTCTAATGCCGTTGATGCAACATCGAAGTTAAAAACCCTCTCTTCCGTAGGTGAAGTGAAAGGCGATCTCGGTGACATTCGTGTACGCGTCACGATTGATAAGGCCAAGAAAACCCTCACCGTCTCCGACCACGGTATCGGAATGACGGCCGAAGAAGTTGATAAGTATATCAACCAGATCGCGTTCTCCGGCGCTGAGGAGTTCCTCAACCAGTACAAGGACAAAACCGAAGCCATCATCGGTCATTTCGGTCTCGGATTCTATTCCGCCTTCATGGTTTCCAAGAAAGTGGAGATCTTCTCGCAGTCCTACAAAGAGAACGCCAAAGCCGTTCACTGGTCTTGCGAAGGTAACCCGGAGTACACGATGGAGGATACCATCAAAGCCGAACGTGGTACCGACATTGTCCTGCATATCGACGATGAGTTCAGTCAGTACCTCGAAGATGCAACCATCGAAGGGCTGCTTAAGAAATACTGCAAGTTCTTACCGGTAGAGATCGCCTTCGGCCGTAAGAAAGAGTGGAAAGACGGAAAGGAGATCGAACTCGAAGAAGAGAATATCATCAACGACATCAACCCGGCGTGGACGCGTAAACCGACGGACTTAACCGAAGAGGATTACACGAAGTTCTACCACGAACTATATCCTATGCAGTTCGATGAACCGCTGTTCCATATTCACCTGAATGTGGATTATCCGTTTAACCTCACCGGAATCCTGTACTTCCCGAAGATCAAAACGAACCTCGATGTGCACCGCAATAAGATTCAACTCTATTGCAACCAGGTTTACGTCACCGACGAAGTGGAGAACATCGTTCCGGAGTACCTGACCCTGCTGCACGGTGTGATCGATAGTCCGGATATCCCCCTCAACGTCAGCCGTTCGTACTTGCAATCAGACAATAACGTGAAGAAAATCAGCGGTTACATCACCAAGAAAGTAGCCGATAAACTGGCTGAACTCTACAAGGCCGACAAGGACGATTTTGCCAAGAAATGGGACGACATCAAGATGTTCATTCAATTCGGTATGTTGACCGACGAGAAGTTCTACGAGAAAGCAACGAGCTTTGCCCTGCTCAAAAACCTCAACGGCGAATATGCTCCGCTGCAGGAATACATGGATAAAGTGCGTGAGAACCAAGTGGACAAAGACGGAAACCTCGTTCTCCTCTACACCAACGATCCCGATGCACACTACACCTATATCGAGCGTGCAAAGACCAAAGGCTACGATGTCTTACTCATGGACGGAGAACTCGACGTACATTGTATGTCGCAAGCCGAGCAGAAACACGAGAAACTACGTTTCGTGCGCATCGACTCCGACACCATCGAGAACCTCATCAAGAAAGAGGACACCGCCAAGGATACCTATACCGACGAGCAGAAAGAAGGATTGCGGAAGGCGTTTGAAGGATTGCTGCCGAGTGATGCCGACAAACTGCGTTACAATGTAACCTGCGAAGCAGCAGCAGCTGACGCATTGCCTGTCTTCCTGACCCAGAACGAGTTCATGCGCCGGATGAAAGAGATGTCCGCGCACCAGCAAGGTATGAACTTCTACGGAAACATGCCCGACAGTTACAACCTGGTGGTGAATACGAACCATCCGCTCATTCAGGAACTCGTCGCGAAGGAGACTTCCGAACAAGTAAATGAAGAGGTCGAGAAAGACGGAAAGAAAGAGACCGTCGTAAAAACGGTCTATTCGCTGGCGAACGAAGATGAGCGGCTCAAACAACTCATCGACATCGCCCTCCTCGCCTCCGGGCAACTCAAAGGCGAAGCTCTCGCCAAATTCGTCAACCGAAGTGTCGATTTGCTAAACGGTTAAAACGTTAAATTGTTGAATTGTGAGAAATGAGCCCTCAAGATTGGGCTCATTTTTTTTTAATATAACATGTACATAAAATGAATTTTCGGCTAAAAATAATATACTATTTTTAAGATTTAGCATAAAATATTAAAGAAAGAGCACTTTCTATTAATTTTAGGTGTTGTGTATGTTGGAATAAAGTAGTAATTTTGCACTCGATTTTGAAAATAAGGTACAAATCATAATGAATAAAAACAAATTTTCTCTATTAATTGTTATGTTCATGTGCACTTTGTGCGCATGGAGTCAGACGTCTGGTGGGGTGCATATGACCGAGGTTTCCGGCGTGGTGACAGATTTTCAGACGCGTGAGCCGTTGATCGGCGTGACGGTATGTGACAAGAATGATCCATCGAAAGGAACGGTAACGGATTTTGACGGACATTATACAATTTTGGTAGATACCCGCAAGCCGACGATGTTGATTTTTTCGTATGTGGGCTATGACACAGAGACGAGGTCGGTTAATTCGCTGACGAAAGAGGTTAATGTGCCGTTACTGACGCATAATGAGATTCTGGATGATGTTGTTGTGACGGCAGGTCGTTTTGAGCAAAGGTCAACCGATGTGACGGTTTCGATGGAATTGTTGAAGCCTCAAGCGCTTCGCAGCCAGGCTCCGACGGACTTATCGTCCACTTTACAGACGCTGCCGGGTGTGGAGATTATCGATAAACAGCCATCTATCCGTGGTGGTGGAGGCTGGACGTATAGCGTCGGTAGCCGTTGCCAGGTGTTGATGGATGGAATGTCTATTTTGAACCCGAAGACGGGTGAGATCAACTGGAACAACGTGCCGCTGGAGAACGTCGGCCAGGTGGAGGTGATCAAAGGAGCCTCGTCTGTGTTGTACGGTTCGTCTGCGCTGAATGGCGTGATCAATGTGCGCACTCAACGTCCGGGATTGAAGCCTGAGACGAAGATCAGCGGTTATGTGGGAGTATATGACAATTATAAGGAATACGCGTACACGGGAGCGCGTCTGCCGTTGTATTACGGCGCTGAGGCATCGCACTCGAGGCGAGTAGGTAATTTTGATATCTCGGGTGCCATCAGCGGCTTTAAGGACGAGGGTTTCCGCAAGCAGAGTTTCAACGACCGTGTTCGTCTGGGCGGAAATCTGACTTACCACCAGCCGATGGATGCCGGCAAATATATGACGATGGGTGCGAACGTGAATTACGTAGCGAACCAGTATGGTGATTTCTTCATCTGGCGCAGCCCGAAACAGCCGGTTTTGCCCTCTCCGCTGACGAATATGGGTCGTAAGGAGCATAATTTCAATATCGATCCGTTTTGGAACTACGACGATGCCGATAAGGGTATCTCTCATAAGATACGTGCCCGTTTTTACCTGACATCCGACAACTTGACGACGCCCTCTGCGACGATGAGTACGGAGGACTTGGCGAAATGGGCTGTGCAGAGTTTTGACTTGGAAAAAGTGAAGGGTAAGTACGACGAGTTCAAGGGTTATACGGATGGCGGAATGAGCACGGAGGATGCGCTTATCCTGACGTTCAAAGATGTCGCTATTCCGGTAATGAACGAGGACTGGCTGGGGGCAGTGAAGAGCGGTATAGACCTGGTACAGAATGGTTTAGGCTATACGGGAACGGTAGCGGAGTTGCAGGACGCGGTAGCTTATGCGATGCATTTGCTGGCGAATAACGACCCGACGCGGCCGGAGTTGACGTACAACGGCTATCTGGATTATCAGTTTGCCAAACAATGGAACTCCGGTGTCCGTCTGACGACCGGCGTGAACTGGAATCATATCACGAATACAGCCAATATCACGGGAACGCACCATACGGATAACGTAGCGGCATACTTGCAGTACGACCACCGTATCGCGGATAAGTTGTCGCTGAGCGCAGGAATGCGTCTGGAGTATTACCGGATGGATGACCATTATAAAGAGGCGAATATCCAGATCGGCAAGTGGCTCTGTCCGGTGCGTCCGGTTTTCCGCGCAGGTCTGAACTGGGAGATATACAAGGCGGGATTCCTTCGTGCGAGCTTTGGTCAGGGCTATCGTAACCCGTCCATTACGGAGAAATTCGCCCGTAAGGATATCGGCGGCGTAGGTGTCTATCCGAATCACGACATCAAGCCGGAGTCGGGCTTTAATGCGGAGATCGGTTACAAGCAGTTGTATAAGTTCGGTCCGATCACGGGTACGTTAGACGTGGCAGCCTTCTATACAGAGTATAGAAACATGATCGAGTATCAGTTCGGTTTGTTCCGGAACTCGGATTTCACGATGATCAACTCGATGGATGACGTGGTTAGTGAGGCGCAGAAGATGATCGACGATATCAAGACCACCAAATCGCTGAGTAATGCCGGCATTGGTATCGGTGCGCAGTTTGTGAACGTCAACCACGCTCGTATCTACGGCTGCGAGGTTAGTACGGCAGGTAAGGTAGATATCCAGAAAGAGATGGGTCTGCGTTACTCGATCGGTTATACCTTCACGGAGCCGGAGGATATGGATAACGCAAAGCGTGTCGAGGAGGAGAAGACCTATACTGATCCGCTACAGATGAAGAACAAATCCAACGACTCCAAGTATCTGAAATACCGCAATAAACACTCGTTCAAGACGACGATTGATTATAACTATAAGTGGTTGTCGCTGGGTATCAATATGATGTACCGCAGTAAGATGCTGGCGGTGGATTATATCATGGTGGATGAGCGCGAGAAGGCAGAGCCGGATCTGATGGATTATGCCCGTAAGTTCATCTTCGGTTACGAGGATGGTGTCTCGCTTCACGACTACTGGATGAGTCATAATACAGGTGTCTTCACGATGGATCTGCGCGCTTCGGTGCGTTTCAAAGAGCACGTGGAGGTTCAGTTCCTGATCAATAACCTGCTGAATACGGAATACAGTTACCGTCCGATGGCTCTGGCGGCTCCGCGTACATTCGTGTGCAGAATGAATATTACGTTGTAAGTATATGAAAAAGATTTTTACTACAATTATAATGGCGTGTGTGTTGGCGGTATCGGCGATGGCGGTGTCGGTGAATGACGCATCGGGTGTGTACCAAGGGACGCTGAATATCGGCGGGGACGATTATCCGAATGAAGAGGTGTATATCCTGCCGGGTGTAACGGCTAACACGATCACGTTTGTGCTGCCGAATTTTCAATTTAGCGGAGTTCCGTTGGGTGACATCGTACTGGTGAATATCCCGATGAACGGGGGTGGTCAGTTGACGCTGAATAACCGTCCTTTGTATATTAAAGCCATCAATGAGCATGCGGAGGTGTCGATGGTAAACGGCAGTCAGATCTCCGGGACAATTGCGAACGTGACGCTTTCTATTGAAGCCGGTCTTCCGGAATCGATTCCGGTGGTTTTTGAAGGAGACAAAGTGACCGGCCGTAACTACTTTTTTAACAATGCCGGATTTGAGGATAACTGGCACACGGTGGATAAAGGTGTGGAACCGGATTATTGGCACTCATTCAACTCAGGCACAGGAAGTCTTATTTCTGCCGCAAAGAATAATGTACAGCTGACAGAGAGTAGTGATGTCCGCTCCGGTGCTACAGGAACCAAAAGTGCATTGCTGAAAACCAATGTTGTATTTGGAGTAAAGGCTAACGGCAACTTGACTAATGGCCAGATAAATGCGGGTTCCATGTCTGCCTCTGATGGGGCGAATAACTACAATTTTTCAGATCCGTCCAATAACGGTTTTAATACTGATTTTGTAGGGCAACCAGATTCATTGGCATTCTGGGTTAAGTATGTTCCCGCAAGTGGTAGCAACGAGACAGTTGCTCGTGCGCATGCCACCATTACCACTAATGCATACTACAAAGATCCCGAAACAGGAGGTTCCTATAATAATGTCAAAGTAGCCGAAGCTACTATCGAATACGGAGCTACAGGAAATATATGGAAACGCGTAGGTACTTCGTTTGACTACTCGACTGTAGGAGCAGACCAAGCGGCTTATATCCTAATCAACTTTACTACCAATCGCACTCCTGGTGGTGGTAATGCTACAAAAAACAACCCTGATCTACTTTATTTGGATGATATAGAGATTATCTATAACCATGCGCTGCAGACGTTCAAGATGGGTAATAACACCATCTCTTTCTCGAACGGTCATGCCAATACAACTGCAGAGTTCAGCGATAGCGAATATACCTTTACGGCTACGACGAATGGTAAGGCGGCGAAATCCTTTATCGGCTTTGACGAGGAGCACAATCAGGTACTTGTCTATGTAGTAGCAGATAGTTATTCGCAGGCAAAGGCATACTCCGTCTATACGCTTCAGATGGCAGAGCCGGTTCGCGATACCGAGTATGCATATTCGGCTACGACCTGCGCCAACGAACCTTATTCCGATAACCTCTTTACGAACTTAACCGAGGCGGGTTCTTATACTACCCGAATCCCGAATTCGAAAGGTGGTGACTCGATTATCACGCTGACGCTGAGTGTGTTGCCGACCTACGCTTTCCCTGCTGAAGCAACGACGAAGATGAACGAGTTGTATGTATGGCGCGAGAAGACTTATCAGGACCTCACACCGGGCGTATATACCTTTGCAGACTCGCTGCAAACCAAAGCCGGTTGTGACTCCGTCTATACGCTGACGCTGAACGTGGAGGCGATTCCCTATCTGATGGAGGAAAGCACCAGCGCTTGCCAAAACGAAGAGGCTACTTGGCGTCTCAAAACGCTGAATACCAATGAGGTAGGTACGTTCGTTATTTATGACTCGCTGAAATCGCAGTATGATATGGACTCTGTCTATCGGCTGACGTTGCATGTGTTGCCGGTTTATACCTTCCCGGAAGAAGCAACGATGAAGATGAACGAGTCGTATGTATGGCGCGATAAGACCTATCAAGGTCTCACGCCGGGTGTATATACCTTTGCTGATTCGCTGCAGACTAAGGCCGGTTGCGACTCCGTCTATACGCTGACGCTGAGTGTTCAATCAATCGGCTACTGGTTCGAAGAGACAATGAGCGCGTGTGTCAACGAAGAGGCAGAATGGCACCAAAAAGCGCTGCCTACCGTTGCAGAAGGTACATACGTACTCTATGATTCGCTCCTGTCGATGTATGGACAAGACTCCGTCTATCAGCTGACGCTGAGGGTTCACCCCATCTATCTGTTCACCGAGGAGAAATACGTTAACGAAGCCAATCTGGAATGGCGCGGCAAGACCATCCAAGACCTGCCCAAACGCGAAGAGCCGTATTTGATCTACGACTCGCTGACCACTCAGTACGGTTGCGACTCTATTTACATGCTACGTTTGCATGTATCCGACATTCCTATCACGTACGGCAGTTTCTCTGCGGAGTGTTGCGAGGGTGAGTTTATCCTCTTCGATGGAGTGGAGTACAGAGAGTCGTTTGACGGCGATGTACGTATCTCGGAGAAGAATATCTACGGCGGAGACTCTATTGTCCAAGTAACCATTACGGTCTTCCCTTCGTACTTCATTGAGGAAGAGTTGACCATCGTTGTTGGAGAGGAGATCCAATGGGAGTATTATGACCTCAGCCAGTTCCCGATTAGCTCTGTGACGCTGAAGGCGGAGTATTGGTCGGATGAATTCTGTGACTCCACCAAAGTTCTGTACCTCACCGTCATTCCCGAGCCCATCAGCACAGGTGTTCAAAATGCGAATGCAGACCCACGCGTAGCCCGCAAAGTGCTGTATAACGGAAAAATCTATATCATCCGCAAGGACGAACATATATATGATGTTTTAGGTAAAAAAATTAAATAAATTATTACAACAATGAAAAAAATCTTTACAACTCTTTTTGCCGGGCTGATGATCTCGGCGCAAGTAATGGCAGTATCCATCATGGATGTCTGCGGTAAGTATGATGGCACTCTGTTGCTGGACTCTGAAGAATATCCGGGTAGCGAAGTCTATCTCCTTCCGGGCGTGACAGATAATACGCTTACTTTTGTCCTTCCGGACTTCAAGTATATGGGCGTAAGTCTCGGTAGTATCGTTCTGCCGAATATCACGATGTCGGAGGACGGTCAGTTCTCTATCGAGGAGACCACTCTCTATCTGCAAGTTTTGCTGAATCTGCGTGCGACCATCAATATTCTGGCTTCCTATGAGGAAGGCGGTAAAACGTACACTTCGCAGGCTACGGCGAGTCAAGCAGGTATTGTCCTGGAGATAGCAGAGCCTACAACCCTTCCTGAACCGATTATCGTTTGTTTCGCAGGAGATGCGGTTCGTAGCAACAACTACGCGCTGCCGAACGGCGGTTTCGAGGGCGCATGGACTAATAACGAACCTGCCGGCTGGCACTCGTTCGTTTCGGCTACCGGAAGTTTTGCTGATTTTGTGAAGAATAATGCTGATCAGTTCAAGCAGTCTGAGCTGGTTCGTCCGGACTCCGAAGGCGCGCATAGTGTGCTTCTTTCTTCTAAAGTGATGTTTGGCGTGAAGGCGAATGGAAACTGCACGAATGGCCGGATCAATGCAGGGTCTATGTCGGCAGATGAGGCATCTGCTAACTATAATTTCTCTGATCCGGATAGTGTAGGTTTCAATACTCCGTTCCAAGGTCGCCCGGACTCGATGGTCTTCTGGGCAAAATATATTCCCGGCGATCGCGATGCTGCCAACGAAGCTAATCAAGCACGTATGAGCACGATCATTACCACCAACGCACGCTATCAGGATCCGGAGGCTGCAGACTATTCGGAAGTCAAACTGGCTCAGGCCGCTATTAACTATCCCGCTACGGCTTCTTTGGGATGGCAGCGAATCTCCGTGCCGTTCAGCTATGTAACCGAGAACTCGGATAAGGAGCCGGCTTATATCCTCACGACCTTCACGACCAACAAACTGCAAGGTGGCGGAACCTCAACCAATGCTCATCCGGATTCTGTTTTCCTGGACGATGTAGAGCTGATCTATAACAACCATCTGCTCTCTCTTACCCGCGGCGAGGAGGCTATCACTTTTGAGGGCGAGTCCTATAAGATTAACGAGACCTATTGTGACTCCTGCGGTATTTTTGAAGGTGTTGAAGATGGCGTTTCGGCGCAATCATTCTTCGCGTACGATGCGCTTCATAAATGTGTCTTCGTTTATGTAGTGGCTGATGACTTTGCACAATTCGGCAAATATAATGTTTACCGTATTGACTTCACCGATACCGATGCAGAGGGTACTTCACTCGATCCGAAGGAGCCGGAGGTACAGGGTATCGAAGAAACTATAACCCGTGAGGCGCGCTTTGAGAAGGTGCTGATCAACGGTCAGCTCTTCATCCGCTCCAACGACGCATGGTACAATGCTTCCGGCGTGCGCGTTAAATAAAAATCAATAGAATAGTGAAACGTTTAATTCTTTCAATACTGCCGTTATTGGTAGGCTGCGCACTCTCTGCGCAGACCTACCACGACGGCGTTTGGTATTCGATATATAACGATGCCACGCATACGATGAATACCCAGGGTGACTATGAGACCGGAGGTGTTTTTGCGCCTACGACCGGTACCCTCAATGTCAAGTGGCGGTATGAATGGATTGACTGGCTGGGTGTAGCCCGTAAGATTGATACCGAGGTACTGACCTCTGCTAATGGAGGTACTAATACCACCAAGGTAGGCAAACTCGCGGAAAACACCTCGAATGGAAGCAATACCACCGAGTCCTTTGCGGTAGGTAGGGATATTAACTGGATTAAGTTCAACCGTACAGGAATGCCAACCCACAAGGTACATGTCTATCACATTGACATTCCGCTTGCTAAACATATTCTCTTGGCTTCCGGAGATTACGGTACAACTTCGGCCTCTTATGACTTCGGCGAGCAGGATGCACTTTCTATCTCGGAGCCGTATATGGTGAATCTCCGTTCGTTCCTTTCCGCGGGCGATATTACCGTTAATTCTTCCGACCCGGAAATCTTCCATCTTGGTTCGGCAGAGAGTATAGATCCGATTGTCTATGCGGTAGGTGCTAATGCCTGCGCCTCGGCGAACGGAACAGCTGACGCTGCTTCCGGAGTTTCCTTGGGCAAGATTGACAACTATGCTTTCCCCGTTTATTTCACTCCGAAGGAGAGCGGTTCATATACCGGCACTATCACGCTCACCGATGGCGTATCTACGGCTACTATTACCCTTTCCGGTACCGGACGTAAACTCGATCAGTCTATTACTTGGGATCAAGAGAAAACGACTCTCCTCTCCAATGAGACCATCGCGCCCGCGACGGCTTCCTCCCCTCTGGAGGTGACTTATACCTTCAGCCCGGAGGGCATTGTGACCTTTGCGGACGGAGTCTTCTCTATCCTCAGCGATGGTCAGGTGACCGTTACAGCTGCGCAAAGCGGAAATAATATCTATAATGCAGCTGAATCCGTAGCTAAGACCTTTACGATCTTCCCTGCGGTGACTTATAACACCTATGAGGCTTCTATCTGCGAGGGCGAAGTGTATAACGACGAACATTTCGGTGCCTTGACCGAGGGGCGTCTCTATTATGATACGATTCCGAATGTCTATGGCGGTGATTCGGTGATTACGCTGACTTTGCATGTGCACCCGCTCTTTGCATCGGAGGAGTCCTTCAACCATTATCTCGGCTTACCGGGCGAATGGCAAGGCGTGAACCTGAGTCTCCTTTCGCTGGGCGACACTACGCTCATAGCGGCTTATAGCTCTGCTTACGGATGTGACTCTACTTATACGCTCCATCTGTCGGTGCTGCCGAATCCTACCACCTACGGTGAGTATCAGGCGTTCTTCTGCGACGGAGACTCGGTAGAGTTCTCCGGCAAGTGGTACACGGCTGCCATCCAGGAGGACGTCACGGTAGCGGAGAAGAATATCTTCGGCGGCGACTCCGTCGTTACCTTCACGGCTACCGTTCTGCCGCGTCATCTCTTCGCTCTGGACACCACCATCACGATGGACGAGCCGCTCGTATGGCGCGAGAAGGAATATGGTCTCTTGACTCCGGGTGAGTACACCTTGTACGACTCGCTCAAGAATATCGACGGTTGCGACTCCGTCTATGCGCTGCAGCTGACCGTGAACGCTATTCCTTATCTCTTTCAGGAGGTTACCACGGCTTGCCGGAACGAAGAGGCAGCTTGGCGCGAGATGACGCTGCCTACGTATGAGGCGGGTACCTTCATCCTCTACGACTCGCTGCAATCGCAGTACGGCATGGATTCGATCTATGAGTTGACCCTCACCGTTTATCCTTCCTATGCGTTCGAGGACGAAGCACAGACTATCTACGTGGGTCAGCCGGGCGTATGGCGTGAGTTCGACCTCAGTCTCATACCAGTAGGCGATACGATCCTGACGAAACTCTATACTACCGTCATGGGATGTGACTCCGTCTATACGATGCATCTCACCGTGAACGAAGCACCGGCTACCTACGGCGTCGATTCGATCTATATCTGCGGCAGAGGTGAAGTGGCTTTCTATGACGGCATCCCGTATTCAAGACCGACCAAAACGCCGCTGACGGTGACTTTGAGCACCCCGAATCAGTTCGGCGGAGACTCTATCGTCGAGTTGTGGGTACTGGCTTCCAATAAGTATGAGATGAATTTCAGCCAGACGATCACCAAAGGTGAGTCCGTCGTTTGGCAGGATATCGACCTCAGTGTGCTGCCGGCTGGCGACACGACGCTGACGGTCATCTATCCGACGATCCATGGTTGTGACTCCACCTTCATCCTCACGCTGAAAGTGGTCAGCCCTGTCGCAACGGGTATCCAAACGGTTCAGGAGAGCATCCGCCCGGCGGAGAAATTCTTCCTCAACGGACAACTCTATATTCGCAAGGACGAGCGGTTATACACCCCGCAAGGCGCCTTGATCACTACGAAGAAAGAGGACTAAAAAATAGAAGCGGCCATAACGGTCGCTTCTTTTTTTATGCTTTGCGCAAAGCCTTTTTAATTTTCTACTTCAATCGCGGCGCATTTGTAGGCCAGATAAGATTTCTCTTCGTTGTTGAGCAGCGGAGAGATTTCTTTATAGACACGTACGTGGTAGGCGTTGAGCCAGTCAATCTCGTCTTCCGTCATGAGCGACAGTTCGATGAGGGAGGTGTCGTAGAAACAGAGGGTGAGGGTTTCGAAGGCGAGCCACTCATCTTCGGTGGTGGTTGCCTTGGCCTGTTTTGCCGGAATGACGGTGATGAGGTTCTCCGTGCGGATACCCCATTTGTCGGTGCGGTAGATACCCGGTTCGTCAGAGATGATGTGACCGATCTCGAGTGCGGTGGGGTTGTTATCCGTGCGTACGTTTTGCGGTCCTTCGTGGCAGCCTAAGAAATGGCCGACGCCGTGACCCGTTCCGTGACCATAGGTGATACCTGCCGCCCACATGTATTGCTTGGCTAAGGCATCGAGTTGGTTACCGCGTGTACCACGAGGGAAACGAGCGGTGGCTAACGCGATGTGACCTTTGAGGACGTAGGTATAATCGAGTTTCGCTTGCTGCGGAATGCGACCACCGAGCCAAACGGTACGGGTGATATCCGTCGTTCCGTCAAGGTACTGACCGCCGGAGTCGAGAAGTAACATACCTTCGGGTTTTACGACTGCACAGTTTTCCGGTGTGGCCGCATAATGAACAATCGCACCGTTTCCTTGGTAGCCTGCGATCGTACCGAAGGACTCATCAGTGAAGTTCTCTCCCATAGCGCGGAACTCGTGCAGCTTGTCTGCAAGCGAGCACTCAGTCTGGGTCTTACCGTCTGCAAAGGCTTCTTCTTCGAGCCATTTGAAGAAACGCGTCAGAGCGACGGCATCTTGCCGCATGGCGATGCGTTCTCCTTCCAGTTCGACGGCATTTTTCTTGGCTTTGTCGATGAGGATGGGGGATTTGGTGTCGATCTTCTTGCATCCTTCCGGAATGGCTTCGTACAACGCCTCGTTGACGCGAGCACCGTCGTACAGGATGGCACCGCTGAGGCTGTGGATATAGTCAAATACCGCTTCGTAGGGCTTGACGTCGATGTTGTTGAAGTCGAGGTAGTTCTGCGCAGGCGAATCCACTTTGTTCGCATCTACGAAGAGGGTGCATTTATCGTCTTCGAGCACGACGTAAGAGATGACAACGGGGTTATATTCCACATCTTTGCCGCGGATATTCAATAGCCAGGCAATTTCGTCGAGTGCGCTGATGATCATCGCGTCGGCTTTCTTCTTGGCCAGTTGTTCCCGCATGCGCGTCAACTTACTTTCTGCCGTCTCACCGGCAAAGTCAGCGGAGTAGGGATAGAGTTTGTCCTGCGGGATAGCCGGGCGACCTTCCGTCCAAATCGGCTTGATGAGATCGATAGAACGGAGTTTGATCTTCTCTTTCCATTCGGCAAAATCATTGACCGAGAACATCTCGGGATTCACGCCCACGAGACCTTGCACGTTGTCAGCAAGCCAGTCTACGATCTTAGGGCAGTCCACATCGGATTCACGCATCAGTTCGATGGTGGAGTCTTTGAGTTCCAAACCAGCCTGCAGGTAATAGCGGCTGTCGGTCCACAGTAAAGCACGGTCCAAGGTGATGACCATGGTACCGGATTCGCCGTTAAAGCCGGAGATCCACTGCATCTCAAACCAGTGAGAAGCCATATATTCACTTGCGTGAGGGTCATTCCCCGGTACTACGTACGCAGCCAAACCCGCTTCACGCATCTCTTGCCGCAACGCGGCCAAACGCTCTACTACTTTCATAAAAATTCAAAATTTTGCTGCAAAGATACACTTTTTTTTGCATATGTCAAAAAAATTGTGAAAATTTAATCGAAAAATTTGGAATTTTAGAAAATTTTCACTAATTTTGCACGATTTTTTGATAGTATGGAGGAAAACGGACTCATATTTAGATGCTTTGCGAGTGGAAGTAGCGGAAACTGCTACTATCTCGGTACGCGTCATCGGGGTATCCTGATCGATGCGGGTATCTCTGCGCGCCAGATACAGAAATGTCTGCGTGAGATGGGTCTGGATTTCCAAAATATCATGGGTGTGCTGGTGACGCACGATCACGCGGATCATATCCGTGCGGTGGGTACATTAGGAGAGCGTGTTCATCTGCCGATATACACGACAGCGGAGATTCATGAAGGTATTGACCGGAACTACGGTGTTCGTGAGAAGTTACGTACGAGTCGCCGTTATTTCGAGCGCGGTGTAGAGTGGGAACTCTTCGGTATGCGGATCAATACTTTCCACATCGAACACGACTCGACGGACTGCTTGGGTTACTGCATCGATTTTCTGAATCAGCGTTTTGTGCTGATGACGGACTGCGGTTCGGTAAATGAAGAGATGGAGGCGTATATCCGCACGGCGAACCATCTGGTGATCGAAGCGAATCACGACGAGCATATGTTGCTCAACGGTCCGTATCCGACGTATCTGAAGGAGCGAATCTTGAGTCCACGAGGCCATCAGAGTAATGATGTGTGCGGTGAGCTGTTGGAGCGTAACTGGCATCCGGATCTGCGTAACGTATGGTTATGTCACCTGTCGCTGGAGAATAACGATCCGGAAGTGGCTTACCACACGGTGGCATCCTATCTGGAAGAGATAGAGATCATCCCGGGACAGGATATCTTCTTGAAGGCGCTGGAACGTACGACGCCGAGTCCCGTTTATAGTCTCAACGACAAGATGATCGTAGAGACGTTAGATCGTTAAAACGTTAAACTGTTAAATCGTTAATATGGAAAGACTTGTTATCATTCCTACCTACAACGAGAAGGAGAATATCGAAGCAATCATCACGGCCGTGATGGAGTTACCGTTGGATTTCAACGTCCTCATCATCGATGACGGTTCGCCGGACGGCACGGCTGCGATCGTGAAGAAGTTGATGAACGGTGTGTTCAGGGATCGTCTGTTCCTGGTAGAGCGTTCCGGTAAACTCGGTCTCGGCACGGCGTACCTCTGCGGTTTTGCCTGGGCGATCGAGCATAAGGCCAATTATATCTTTGAGATGGATGCCGATTTCAGTCACAATCCGAAGGATCTGTTGAAGTTATATGACGCTTGTGCGAATGAAGGGGCAGACCTGGCGATCGGTAGCCGGTATATCACGGGTGTGAACGTGGTCAATTGGCCGATGGGTCGGGTGTTGATGAGTTATTTCGCATCCAAATATGTCCGTACGGTGTTAGGCGTGAAGATAAAAGACACGACAGCCGGTTTCGTTTGCTACAAACGTCATCTGTTAGAGACCATGGAACTGGATAAGATCCGTTTCAAAGGTTATGCGTTCCAGATCGAGATGAAATACACGGCGCATAAATGCGGTGCGAAGATCATTGAGGTGCCGATCGTGTTCGTGAATCGTGTGCTGGGTACCAGTAAGATGAGCGGAGGTATCTTCTCCGAGGCACTCTTTGGCGTGATTAAGTTGAAGATGAATAGTTGGTTTAGAAAATATCCTAAGTTATGACTTTAGAACAAAATATAGCACAATTGGCCAAGGCGGCTGTGAAAGCACTCTATGATGTAGATGCCGCAGACAGCCAGATACAGTTACAAAAAACGCGCCCTGAGTTCGAAGGAAACATCACCTTAGTGGTGTTCCCGTTTGTGAAGTTGGCACGCAAAGCTCCTCAGCAAGTGGCTTCGGAGCTGGGTGAATGGCTAATGGCGAATGGCGAAGGACTTGTTGCCAAATACAATGCCGTACAAGGTTTCTTGAACCTCGTTATCGATGACGTGTTCTGGATTAAACAACTCGAAGCCATCGATGCTTGCGCTAACTATGGTAATGGCGAAAGGCGAAAGGCGAATGGCGAAAGGCCTTTAATGATGGTTGAGTACAGTTCGCCGAACACCAACAAACCGCTGCACTTGGGTCACGTGCGCAATAACCTATTGGGTTATTCGATCGCGAAGATTCAGGAAGCGAATGGCTGGAAGGTGGTGAAGACCAACATCGTCAATGACCGTGGTATTCATATCTGCAAGTCGATGCTGGCTTGGCTGAAGTTCGGTAACGGTGAGACACCGGAGTCGTCCGGTAAGAAAGGCGATCACCTGATCGGTGACTACTATGTACGCTTTGACAAAGAGTACAAGGCGCAGGTAGCGGAGTTGATGGTGAAGGGCATGGATGAAGAGACCGCTAAACGCGAAGCTCCGTTGATGCTGGAGGCACAGGAGATGCTGCGTAAATGGGAAGCCAATGATCCGGAGATTCGGGCGTTGTGGGCGAAGATGAACGAATGGGTGTATGCCGGTTTTGATGAGACCTACAAACGGCTCGGTGTATCGTTCGATAAGATCTATTATGAGTCCAATACCTACCTGGAAGGTAAGTCGGAAGTAGAGAAAGGTCTGGCAACCGGTCAGTTCTACCGCCGTGAGGACGGTTCTGTTTGGGCCGATCTGACGAAGGATGGTTTGGACGAGAAACTGCTGCTGCGTTCCGATGGTACCTCCGTCTATATGACCCAGGATATCGGAACAGCCAAGTTGCGTTTCCAGGATTATCCCATCGACAAAATGGTCTACGTCGTAGGTAACGAACAGGAGTACCACTTCAAGGTGCTCTCTATCCTTCTGGATCGTCTCGGTTTCCCGTTTGGCAAGGAACTGGTACATTTCTCCTACGGCATGGTTGAACTGCCGAACGGTAAGATGAAGAGTCGTGAAGGCACGGTGGTTGATGCCGATGACCTGATGGATAAGATGATTGAAGATGCGTTGGAGATGAACGAGGATAAAGAGGTGGCACGTATGGTGGGCCTTGGTGCGTTGAAGTACTTCATCCTCAAGGTTGATCCTCGCAAGAATATGCTCTTTAACCCGGCGGAGTCGATCGATTTCAACGGAAACACGGGTCCGTTCATCCAATATACGTATGCGCGTATTCAGAGCGTACTCCGCAAAGCGGAGAGCGATCAGCAATCAGCCATCAGCCATCAGTTGGAAGAGAAAGAGTTGGCGCTGATCCAGCGCTTATGCGAATATCCGTCTATCGTGCGTAACGCAGGTGATAACTTCTCACCGGCGGTGATCTGTAACTATGCGTACGATCTGGCGTGTGACTTCAACTCGTTCTATCATGACCTGAGTATCTTGAATGAACCGGACGCCGCCAAACGTGCATTGCGTTTGCTGTTGTCGAAGAATGTAGCCAAAGTGCTACACTCGGCAATGAGTCTTCTCGGAATAGAGATGCCGGAGAGAATGTAAAAAAAATAGCGAGCCGCAAAGCTCGCTATTTTCATTAGTTCCGGAATTGTAGTTCTCCGTCTTTAAGTTCCACGATAACCGGTTTACTTGAATCGACCTTTCCGCCGATAATCTGTTTACTCAGTTCATTGAGAACCAGTCGTTGCAATGCTCTCTTAACGGGTCGAGCACCGAACTGCGGATCGTATCCTTCTTTGGCGATATACCGAATCGCATCATCCGTGACGCGCAGGTCAATACCTTGGTCTTCCAGCATCTTATGGATGCGGCTTACTTGCAAACCTACCACTGCTTTGATATCATCCTCCGTCAACTCGGTGAAATGGATGATCTCATCGATACGGTTGATGAACTCCGGTCGAACGGAGGCTCGTAACTGTTCCTCCGTTAAGTTAGAGGTCATGATGATGAGGGTGTTTTTGAAGTTGACCACCCGTCCTTTGTTATCCGTTAGACGCCCGTCATCCAATACCTGCAGCAGCACATTGAACACATCGGGGTGCGCTTTCTCGATCTCATCGAAGAGGACAACCGAGTATGGTTTGCGTCGAATAGCCTCGGTTAACTGACCGCCTTCATCATAACCCACATATCCCGGAGGTGCACCGATGAGTCGAGTGGCACTGAACTTCTCCTGATATTCGGACATATCGATACGCGTCATCATATTCTCGTCATCGAACAGGTAGTCTGCCAGCGCCTTCGCCAACTCGGTCTTACCGACACCGGTCGTACCTAAGAAGATGAAACTACCGATCGGTCGTTTCGGATCTTGCAATCCTGCACGAGATCTTCTGATAGCATCACTGACGGCGATGATCGCCTGATCTTGACCGATGACACGCTTATGCAGTTCTTCTTCCAAGTGCAGTAACTTATCCCGTTCGCTTTGCATCATCTTAGCTACCGGAATACCGGTCCACCGAGCAACTACTTCGGCGATATCGTCTTCATCCACTTCCTCTTTGATCAGTGCCTCATTGCTGATGGCATGTAAGGAATCCTGTGCCGCTTTGATATTCGCTTCAGCCGCAGGGATGAGACTGTATCGTATTTCGGCGACTTTGCCGTAGTTTCCTTCGCGTTCGGCGACTTCGGCTTGATGCTTGAGGGTCTCGATCCGTGCTTTCTCATTTTGGATGGTAGCTACGTACCCTTTCTCTTTGTTCCAACGGGCGTTGAGTTCATCGGATTTGGCTTTGAGTTCCTTTAACTGCTCTTCGATCACTTTCAGTTTCGCTTCATCTTTATCCCGTTTGATGGCTTCGCGTTCGATCTCCAGTTGTTTGATTTGCCGGTCGAGGGTATCGATCTCTTCGGGTTTGGAGTCCACTTCCAGTCGCAGTTTAGCAGCCGCTTCATCTACCAGGTCGATCGCCTTATCCGGTAAGAAACGATCCGTGATATACCGTGCACTAAGCGTCACCGCTGCGATGATCGCATCGTCCTTTATACGCACCTTATGGTGGGTCTCATAGCGTTCCTTCAGACCACGCAGGATCGATATCGTCGCGGCTTCGTCCGGTTCATCTACCATGACCTTTTGGAAACGCCGTTCGAGTGCCTTATCGGTCTCAAAGTATTTCTGGTACTCATCCAATGTGGTCGCACCGATCGCCCGCAGATCACCTCGTGCCAAAGCCGGTTTGAGGATATTGGCGGCATCCATCGCACCGCTGGATTTACCGGCACCTACCAGTGTATGGATCTCATCGATAAAAAGGATGATCTCACCGGCTGCGGCTACCACTTCGTTCACGACGCCCTTCAGACGCTCTTCGAACTCACCCTGGTATTTGGCACCGGCGATGAGGGCTCCCATATCGAGCGAGTAGATCTGTTTCTTCTTCAGGTTCTCCGGAACATCGCCACGCACGATTCGGTGCGCCAAGCCTTCCGCAATAGCGGTCTTACCGACACCCGGTTCACCAATCAGGATAGGATTGTTCTTCGTTCGCCTACTCAGGATCTGGAGCACACGACGTATCTCGTCATCTCTACCGATGACGGGGTCTAACTTGCCCTCTCGAGCTCGCTCGCAGAGGTTAATAGCAAACTTCTGTAAGTTTTCGTTGTTTTGATTCGTTGCATTCATAGTTATATGTGTTTTAGTTAATTTTTCTACCTAACACCACACAAACTATGTTCCAAATGCGCTTAAACTGACAAAATGGCAGATTCTTGAATCCAGTCCAGCAGTTCCTGCATCGAGTGGAAAATGCGATCTGCGTGTTCAGCAGCCAGTTCCGAATCGGGGAGAGGCCCTGTGTTAACGGCGCAGCAGAAGAGTCCGGCGGCTTTGGCAGCACGGACACCTAAAGGTGCGTTTTCTACTACCATGCACTCCGATTTCTTGAATCCCGACCGCTCCCATGCTTTAAGGTACGGTTCCGGATCGGGTTTTCCGTGCGTAACATCAAAAGATGTAATGATGTCGCAGAACACATTGTCAAACACATCATTGAGGGCATTAAAGAGGTCCGGCTGGCCGGAACCGGTCACGACCCAGCATTGCACGCCGCGGGAATGTAGGTATTGTAGCACCTTGTCTACATTCGGAATAATACCGGGGAAACCGCCTGTCATCTTGGTGAAGTACGCCTTTTTGTCTTGATAGATGGCTTCGATGAGTTCCGGTGTGGCATCGGTGCCGAACATCTGGAGGTGATGTTCCTGAATAACGCCTGTACTGGTTCTGCCTTCGTTACGGTAACACTCCATCTCGGTGTATGGCATCCCGTGTTTGGTCATCGCCCATGCCCAGGATTTGGCATGGTACGGCATAGAGTTATAGAGTACCCCGTCTTGATCGAAGAAGACGGCTTTCACTTTCGGCGTATAATCGCGTTCACCAAATATCTTACTGCCCACACGCACCATGTTACTGCCGCATTCAATAGCGATTTTATAATCATCGCTCATGCCCATAGAAATAATCTCTCCGATGTGCAGTTTTGCTATCTCGTTAAAGCATCTTCTAATCTCCGTTTCGTCCTCGGTGTTCGTGGCCATTCCCATTAATCCGCATACACGGATATGACTGAATGCTGATAACTGAAGGCTGATAGCTGACAACTCCGCAGGAGTGAATCCCGATTTGGTTTCTTCTTTAGCTACGTGTACTTCCAACAGAATATCTTGCACAAAGCCCTGTTTGGCGGCTTCGTCGTTGATGGCTTGCAGCAGATGGAGTGAATCGACGGACTGGATGAGGTAAGGACGTAACTTGAGTAAGTCACGCACCTTATTGGTCTGCAGATGACCGATGAAATGCCAATGAATATCAGCAGGTAGTTGTGGCATTTTAACCTTCAACTCCTGCACTTTACTCTCCCCGAAATGCCGTTCTCCGGCTTCGTATGCTTCCTGAATCGCTTCAACGGGTTGATATTTGCTTACGCACACGAGCGTCACGCCTGCGGGTATGTGCGCACGCACGTTCCTTATTGATTCTGTAACCATTGGATATACGGATTGATGTAGCGTTCTTGCTTTTCCGCGTAGATCTTCGGGATCTCTACCATGATGCCGGTTTCATAGACGTTAGCTAACTCGTCATTGATGGCATTACCAAAGAAAAGCAGATCATTGGTGAGGTTCAGATAGGCCGAGAACATCGGAGGAATGACTGTTCCTTTCTCCCGTACAGCGTGTTGCAGAATATGGTAGTTCTCTTGTGCGTCTTCTCCGGTAAAAGGCGAATCCGTGATGGGTTCTATCGGCAGCGGGTGATAAGGATGCATCAGTTCCTGGTCTCCCAAATGGTACTGATGGAGATAGGTGTAAATCAGTTTTCGTGCCTCGATGTTATAATCGGGGTAGATCGTCACTTTTCCGATCATGTACTTCAAATCCGGATTGTTATGCACCAATGCACCGATGCCGTCCCAGATGTTATCGAGAGCAAAGAGTGCTTTGACACCGGCTTCCCGAGTCTGATAAAGGGGTTGCACGAAGGCTCTGCCGAACTCAATGGTGTAGGGTAGGTAATCCCGGATGAAACGTTCGGAATAATGATAGAGGTGCGCCGAGGTGATATACGGCTGTCCGTCAATGATCTGTGCTTCTTTCCCTAACAGGTAACGGTATCCGCCGATGATCCGTCTGTTATCCGGATCCCAGACGATGAGTTGGTGGTACGGTTTCTCCATGGTATCCATCTTGTCGATGTCCATGGATTTACCGGTAGCACCACCTCCGCCGCGGTAACTGATCTCCCGCAGACGACCGATCTCCCGCATCACGTTCGGACATTCGTGTGCGGTGATATCATAAATGAGGTTTCCTGCTTTGTTGGTAGGACGCAGCAGATGACCCTCCAGTTCTTGTTCTAACAAACTTGTTTCAACAGGTTCTATTATCGGCTCCATAAACAATGTTTTTTACGTGTTGTGCCCATTCTTTGGGCGTATGGGTGTTGTCGAAAGTGGTGTACGGGATAGGCGGTAATACATGCACTTTGAAGTGCTTACCGTGTGCCCCGAACATCTCATCGGCAAGGTATAACATCTCGATATTCAATTTGATATGCAGCAACTTACGCAGGAATGCCAAGGCATAGAAACGTTTTCTGTTTCGTCCTTCAAAATAGATCGGTACGATGTCGCGTTGGTATTCGCGTGCGCGTTGCACAAAGTTCTTCTGCCATTCCAGGTCTTGTATCTTCCAGTGACCGTCGATGCGTTGCAGTCTGCTGCATGCCCCGGCAGGGAAGGTGAGCACATCGGTTTCCGACTCCCACATACGTTGCTGCTCTTCCACTTGTTCCCGGCTCAGTCTGCCTACTTTGTTCACCGGCGCCCAGAGTCCGTTGATCGGCTCCATGTACATCAGCAGTTCATTGACGATGACCTTCAACTTGCGCGGCCGATGGGAATGAATCATCTCAGCGATAATCATTCCGTCGAGTCCTCCGAGGGGGTGATTAGAAACAAAGATAACGGGTTTGTTGTCGGTAGTAGGTATGTTTTCTATTCCGTCGATCGACGCACTGCAACCTAACAACTCATCCACGACCAGTCGGATGAACTCAAAATCTTTCTTATCCGGATACTTAGCCAGGAAAGCATTCATCTGCTTGATATGCGTGATGCGTTCCAGATACCGGATCAGAAAACCCGGCACATGCGCATTCGGTGCTTTACTCTTCAGCACCGCACGTATATCAAACTGCAGCGGCATTATTGAACGGCGTGTAAGATATCTACGATCGGTGATTTGGCGATAGAGATGAGTTCGCAGTCATACGATTTCAATGCCTGTTTGAGTGCAAAGACCGCATCGTCCAACATATTGGCTTGTACGAGAACGGAGACGTTCTTACGGGTCTCTTTCTCTCCGTCGATGGTGATCATCTCCACACGTGCTTTGTACCAATACTCACCGCCTTCGTTGGGGAAGACCTCAAAGAACTGACTGCGTTTGCAGGTCTGCACTTCGCAGTCTCCGAAGATGAACGGTTTGATCTCTTCCATCAGACAATTCTCTGCGTCAGCAAAACTGACGGCACCGTCAATGAGGTAGGTCTCTTTTACCTTACCCGGGTTATCTTCCCCCGTCTGACGGTCATAACTAACTTTAATCTCGTGAAATATCATACTATTCAAATTTTAAATCTCAAATCTAAAATAATAAATCCGCTACACCGGTAGCATCAATAGTTCCTTGCGGCATCGGTAGGATTTCTCCTGACCAGAACAACACCGGAACAGCCGGTTGTTCATCGATGACACGGTCGATAGGTTGTTGGTCATTCTGCATCAACTGCCAGCCGGGTTGGAGCATAAAGACCACATCACCGGTGTGTTTCTTACAAAGGGAGTTTCCGATCAGCGGATAATGGAACGCTTCGTAATGGGGGAAGGCCACTTGTACACCTTCAAAATCCATCAGGAAATTCGCTACCTGCCGTTGGATGCTCTCCAGGTTCATTCGTTTCTGCTCGATGAGGGAGCGGTTCAGGTAAATACTCTGTCCGTAGGCACCGTCCACCCACCGTTCATGTCCGTAAAGGGCCATCAGATAGGTGCCGGTCAATGCCGCGGCACGGTCGATATTGAACTGCCTTACCGGCATGTGAATGGTCTCCATCGTCTGTGCGTTGGTTCCTAAGACGGGACGACCCACCACTAAGATGCGATAGTTCGTATGTCCGATGCGTTTGTCGAGTTGCTCCATGAGGTAACCTAAATCCTGATTTAACCACAGGTACATATCTTCCTGTTCCGCCGATGCAATGCGGTCGGAATGGGCTGCCGGACTGAGGGTGTTGAGGTGCAACAAGATCATATCCGGTGTAGCATCCGTGCCGAGTTTCTCCGTTTGTTGGAGCGCCAAGGCCAGTTCAATAACCAAGGTGTTCGCTTCCGGACAACGGAGCAGATTCTTACTTACATCGTACGAGAATCCTTTCTTTTTCTTCTCCTGCACAGTGGGAGAGGTGTAGGTGTTCACGGCCATGCGCGGTGTCCATAAGTGCGTAGCCAAGTCTGCTATTCTCCCTTTTTTGTTCTGCTCATAAGCCGCCGAAGGTAGTCCTTCGTTATACGCCGTCGTTGCCGCCCATTCCCGGCTTTCTGCATCTATCCAGCAGCAGGCATTGGCCGCGTGACCGGCTAAGAGTACCGTCGTCTGCGGTTGTAAACCGACCGCATAGATCTTGGCTTCCGGATAGAGCATACGCATCCGATCGGCGATCGTGGGCATCAGTAGTTCCTTGGCGGACAAGTGGATGGATGAACCGATGCCGCGTACCGACTCATCGTTCAGCATCGCACGCACGGAACGGCTCTTCCGCACGAAATAGTTATCCATCGTATATCCGTGCCGATCCGGTGCAGCACCCGTCATCAGGGTTGCAGTCGTCTCGTTACCGCCGTACACCAGATGGGGAAAGGTGACGGTCGTCTGGTACGCTTCTTCACTTAAGGTACGAAGACCACCTTTCTGCCAATAGGGCCGAAGGGTGTTCAGACTCTCAGAAGACAAACCGTCCACGACGGCTACAATGGTCAGCCGAGGAGCGGCAGTGAGGGTGCTGCTGATCAATAACAAACTGATAATCAGCGAATGATATAGAGTAATCTTGCGCATAAATGGGTTACAGGGATAATAAGTAAACGCCAGCCGAATCCTACCAACGGATGACAGCTGAAGAAAGTGAGAAAACCTACCAGCAGTAACAGGAACAGGTAAACGAATCCCGTTACGGCTTCCACCCACCAGGACCATTTCTTCCGTCTGCGGTCATACCAGCTCATTCCTAAAACAAAGAGGAAATAGAGTACCAGTCCGACAGGCCAGGATGCGTACCAGGGAGTGTAGGGCGGTTCAAAAGGAGCGATGTTACTGCGCAGCACAAACGGTGCACCGTCATCGGTGCGGTAGGCTTGTTGCATGTAATTCATCAACTCTTCCGGCAGGAACAAGCGTTGTTCCGAATCCATCTTTCGGTCCGCTCGTGGACCGAAAAGCAGGTTGATACCGGCATTGGCCCAGGACAAGCCGCCTGTGTAATGGCGTAAGAAAGAACGGTAGGTACTGCCGGTATAGCCTTTGTATTCCGATGTGACGGCATACGAGCAGGCATCCATGATCATATGATACGGCCGGGTAGCACAGTTGTCAAAGACAAAATTATACAGGTACTGTTTGTTCTGCGGTTTGAGATTCTCCCATAACGCGTCCCACAAGGCCTGTTTCTCTGCTTGATCGAGGTTTAGTTCCTGCCAATAGACCTTCCGGCCATGATCGGTATACGCGCGTTCGAACCAGTAATACGGATACTCGAGTCCCAACTCATACCAGGTCTCACCGCGCATAAACTTCCAGTAGAAATGTTCGGTGTTAAAATCGAAGGTGCCGTAGTTGAAGATGGCATCGATGTCATTGACGGAGTCACGCACTCGAATGGCCGTGTGACCGTATTTGTTATACAGATCATCACCCGGAGAACAGGTGACAAGCCATACAAAGGCATCATTGCTCAGTTCCTCCGCTGCCTGCAGGCTGACGGTCATGCTCAGACACAGCCCCAAAATTGCTATTTGAATCTTATACCACATACGCGATGATACAGTAGGGGAGACAGGTACAAACGATGCCTAATAACCACCCGGCTACCACTTGTGTACTCGTGTGGGCGTTGAGGCGCAGGCGGGCGAACATCATTACTAAGGAGAACAGCATCCAAATCAGGATGATAGACGTCGTAGGTGCTGCGTCAGCCGCGGCATAGAAACTCATCCATCCTCCGATCAGTCCCCCGATGCCGGTGAGGTGCGCGCTGATCTTCCAATAGCGGTTGATGATCGTGACGATGCCTAAAGCTACCGTCGCACCGACCGCTACTAAGGTAAGGAACAACGGTGCCTCCAGCACACCGCCGATCAGGTAGGACCAGAACACAAAACCGATCGTCGAATACAGATACGGCAAGGTGCGTTCGGCGGCGTTACTGATCTGGATATCTTTCACTTTTCCTTTGTGAATCATGATGCCGATCGCGGTCATCGGTAGCACGCAGGTCAGCAGCACCGTACCGATGATGGCCACTGCCGACCAAACCATCGGACACTGGAACGCGTAACAGAACAACGCGATTCCGTAGGTAGGTACAAACAGCGGATAGAACACCAGACTGAGTATATGCGCCAATATGTTTGCGATCACTCTCATTTGGTCTTACGCATACGTGCGACAGGAATACCGAGTGCGTCACGGTATTTGGCGATTGTACGACGGGCGATAGGATAACCGTTCGCACCTAAGACGGTCACTAACTGCTCATCGGTCAACGGGTTTCGTTTGTCTTCCGCCTGGATATGTTCCTGCAGGATCTTCTTAATCTCCCGTGTGGATACCTCATCGCCTTCGGCGTTGGTCATACCTTCCGAGAAGAAATACTTCAAGGGATAGATACCAAAACGGGTCTGCACGTACTTGCTGTTGCTCACCCGGGAGATAGTGGATACATCGTAACCGGTACGGTCAGCGATGTCCTGCAGCACCATGGGTTTGAGACTGGTCTCTTCTCCGTCCAGGAAGAAGTCATACTGCGCTTTGAGGATAGCGGTCATGGTGGTCATCAGCGTCTCGTTGCGTTGCTTGATGGCATCGATGAACCACTTGGCGGAGTCTAACTTCTGTTTGATGAACTGCATCGCCTGACGGGATTCGGCGTTCTTGGGCATCTTGCTGTACTCATTGAGCATCTCGCTGTAGTCTCTGCTTACATGCAGTTCCGGGATGTCACCGGTGTTAAGGACTACATATAACTCCTCGTCGCGTTCTTCGATCAGGAAATCCGGAATGATCGTTTCCCGTTGGGTCTCATAGACGGAACCGGTAAAGGCATTGGCCGGTTTCTGATTTAGGTGCACAATCTCCTGTACGGCAGCTTGAAAAGCTTCATCCGTACAGTGAATCTTCTGAATGATCTTCTCGAAATGATGCTTGGAGAAAGCCTCGAAATGTTTGTCTAAGATGCAGTAAGCCAGGCGCAGACTGTCCGATGGGTTCTCTTCCATCTTCACTTCCAACTGCTTAAGCAGGCACTCCTGCAAGTTGGCCGACGCTATGCCGGGAGGATCGAACTGCTTGATCTGCCGCACGATATCCTCCATCTCTTCATCGGTGACGGTGAGTTGTTCCTGAAACATAATATCGTCCACCAGTTGTTCCGTGGTACGGCGAAGGTAACCGTCATCGTCAATATTGCCCAATACCCACTTGGCGATATGCCGCTGCGGCTTGGTCATATTGGTCAGATAGATCTGCGATTTGAGTTCTTCGATCAGACTGCTACCTCCGATGATCGGCACTTCTCTCCGGTCCTCATCGGCCGGACTGTACTGCTGGTGCAGCATATAACTCGGTGTCTCGTCATCGGATACGTACTGCTCGTAATTGAAATCCTCGTTCTGCAACGGGTCCCGTTGACGACCGTCATCATACCCGTCATCAGGCATGTACCCTTCATCCTCCGGACCGTTCAGTCCTTCCTCTACTAAGGTCTCATCCCTTCCTTCCTCCAACGCCGGGTTTTCCTGCAACTCTTCGTTGATACGTTGACTCAATTCGATAGAGGGTAATTCGAGCATACGAATCACCTGAATCTGCGCAGGGGTTAACTTGGTCGTCTGCGTCAGGTTTTGTTGAAGGCCGATGGAACTCATAGCAGTTAGCGGATCAATTCCAAAACATTGGAGGTGATATAATCGAGTTGTTCTTCATCCAATTCCGTATGCATCGGCAGGGAGAGTACGCAGGCAGCCAGTTTCTCTGCTACGGGGAAATCTCCGTCTTTATAACGGGGATCGAGGTACGCTTTCTGTTGATGCAGCGGCACCGGATAGTAAATCATTGCCGGGATACCGCGTTCGGCAAGTCCGGCACGTAACGCGTCACGGTCAGCACCCACTACACGCAAGGTGTATTGATGGAAGACGTGGGTGGACTGCGGTTCACGCCCCGGGATGAGGAGTTTGTCGTTTCCGGCAAACGCTTTATCATAATACGCTGCGGCGCGTTGACGGGCAGCGATATATTCGTCTAAATGAGGTAACTTGGCATCCAGCACGGCGGCTTGGATGCTGTCCAGACGGCTGTTAACACCGATCATGTCGTGATGGTAACGCACCACCATGCCGTGGTTTGCGATCGCACGCATGCGTGCGGCTAAGTCGTCGTCATTAGTAAAGATAGCACCGCCGTCCCCGTAGCAGCCTAAGTTCTTGGACGGGAAGAAAGAGGTGCAACCGATATGTCCGATGGTGCCGGCTTGTTTGGTCTCGCCGTTCGAGAAGGTGTACTTGGCACCGATCGCCTGGCATGCATCTTCTACTACATACAGATGATGTTCTTCCGCCAAAGCCATGATCGCTTCCATGTTGGCACACTGACCGAACAAATGCACCGGAACGATAGCTTTGGTACGCGGTGTGATGGCCCGACGAACGGATTCAATATCCATATTCATCGTGTTCCAGTCCACGTCCACAACCACCGGTGTCAGACCTAACAAAGCTACCACTTCTGCAGTCGCTATGAAGGTGAAGGTAGGTGTGATCACTTCGTCACCGGCTTTCAGACCCAGACCCATCAGGGCGATCTGAAGGGCGTCGGTACCGTTACCGACGTTGATCACATGCTTGGCGCCGGTATACGCTTCCAAATGCGCTTGAAAATCCGCTACTTTCTGTCCTTTGACGAAGGCAGCGGTTTCGATCACTTCTTGGATGCCGGCATCGATCTCCTGCTTGATACGCATGTACTGCGTCTGCAGGTCAACCATTTGAATTTTTCTCATTGTTCTGAAAAATATTCTACCTCGGAAGGATACACCCACGCCGAGGTAATATGGGGGTTATCGGGATATTTCAAATCTAATTTCAACTTGGAAATCGGTAGTCTCGGATAATCGCACGTTACCTTAAAATCCGATTCATTGATCTCGGAATAGTGCGAAACACCGATACGTACGTTCACTTCCGCTTTGTTCGGAAACAGATGCAGGTAGCATCCTTCCGGTACTTTCTCTGCCTTGATTTCGACCATGAACCGTTTCTCGGTGTACTGTTCCGTGATGATCTCCACCTCAAGGCTGTCTTTCTCTGCACGAACACCCTTGGGGATATCCAAAGCGAACACGGCGTGTGTGGTGTCACTCAGGTCTCGTAAGGAGAAAGGCTGGGTGTAGATCGTGTCGATCGTCTTCAGGCGTGATTTCTTTCCGTACAGATGAAGTTTCTTTTGAAAACGGGGATTTCCTACCATCTGGTAACCGTCTGCCACCTGCATGTCACCGTTCAGTTGGACGACCACCGTTTTCTCTTTCTCTGTGAAATAGGAGCAACTGATCTCTTCCGGTACGGTGTTGATCAGGTTGCTGTTGTCTTGCAGCACGGCTTTGATGCTGCTGCGTAAGTCATTGGCAGGGATGTGAATGGTACCCGTGTCGCCGTGAATGTACTGCCGCAGATCGATGGTGATCTGCAGCGGAGACTGATGGTAGGCGTTCAAACGGTGTCCGGCATCACGCACTTCGATCATCACTTGTTCCGGCAACCCCTCTTCCCCTAAACCGATGGTGCCGGGTTTACCGGTATAATGTACATGCACAGGTACCTGCGTGTTGCGCACGGACTGCATAGCATGTCCGTACCACAACAACGAGGCAAGAATCAAGAAGAGAACAAAGATCGCAATGTCTTTATTTCTTCTCGTTGGTGTTTTGTGCGTCTGTAAGATCCGCATAAACGCTCTCTTTGCTTACTTTGATCGTTACGTCCTTATCAATCGTGATGATGAAAGCGTTGTCTTTCACCTCTTTGATCTTACCGAAGATACCACCGGCGGTTACCACGCGGTCACCTTCCTTCATCGCTTCGCGTTTCTTTTGTAACTCCTTCTGCTGTTTCTTTTGCGGACGGATCATGAAGAAATAGAAAACGGCAAAGATCAAAATCAGCGGCAGCAGGGTCATGAAGATATTTCCTTGCGGTCTTTCTTGCTGACCACCTTCCGGCAGTTCACCCGGAGCTTGTTGCTCGGTAAATTGACTTAATACGCCTTGTTGACTTTCAGCTGGTGCTACTGTCGTTTCTGCGTTACCACCGTCGGTCTGAACGAATAATAAAATAGAATTCAATTCCATAAAAATTAGTGATTTAAAGATTTATAATGATTTATTTTAATGTCAAAGCTTTGAACATATCTCCCTCGTTACGCAGGTCGCGTATGATCTCGGTCAGGATACCGTTAATGAACATATAACTCTTGTCGCCCGAATAGGTCTTAGCCAACTCGATATACTCGTTCATCGAGACGGTGAGGGCGATGTCGTCAAAATGGATAATCTCCGCCAAAGCGGTTTCCACTAATACGCGGTCCATGTACGCAATGCGGTCGGCATCCCATCCTTTGAGGTGACTGTTGATGCGTTCTTCCGACTTGGCATGATCGGCCAAGGCGAACTCCAACAGCTGGGTGGCAAAAGTCAACTCCTCTTCGCTGTCGAACATCTCCAGCAGCGGTGTCTCCGGTGTGCTGTCTTCCTTAAAACGCTTGATCGTCTTGATCACATAACTGATCACGATGTCGGCATCCACGGTCCAGTTGGACTTGTCCAGCACCACTTCCATCTCGTCCAAGGCATCACTCAGGGCGTCGTTGTCCACCAGCAAGTTCTGGTAAATCTGCCGCCACACACGCTTGTCGTCCTCATACGTACACGCGTCCGCTTCCATATATTGTTTATAGAAATCGCTTTCCACGAGTTGCTTGTACACTTCATGCACCGCAGGGATACCGGCATCCCAACTCAAGTTCTGCTCCGCCATGCGTGCACGCAAAGCACGGTTATCGAAGATCTGCTGGGCAAAGCGGTTCTGCACAAACCGCTTGTTAGGCACCCATGACGCATGCGTTGCACGCGCACGTGCCGACTGCTCTTCCAACTGCTGCTGGGCATAAGCCGTCAACTCGTTCATGAAATCGAGCAGCATAAAATACAGATCGTAGGTGTCTGCAAAACTCTTGCGCAACTCTTTGCGCGCTGTCCCCGGTGTCTTGTCCCCGTCTTTGTAGTAAGCGAACAGCGTTTGTACCACGCGTGTTCGAACCATCGTTCTATTGATCATAGATAGTAATACTAAAAAATCGCGCAAAGTTACAAAAAAAAAATGATATTTGCAAAAAAATGTGAAAATTATTCAAAATTGTTTGCAAAATTGAAAAATTTTTCGTACCTTTGCAGCGTTTTTCACTCAAATTAAATAAAAATGGAGAAGAATCAAGAAGAAAGACGTGAGCAGGAGATCGTTTACAGCCGTTCCATAAAAGCCGGAAAACGTATCTATTATCTGGATGTTCGTAAGGCGCGTAATGAAGATTTGTACCTCTGCATCACGGAGAGCAAACGCCGTCAGGCGGAAGGAGAAGAGATGCCGTCGTTTGAGAAGCATAAAGTGTTCTTGTACAAAGAGGACTTTGCCCATTTCACCGAGGGTCTCAAGGATGTAATCGCCTACGTAGAGAGCCAGTTAGGTGCTATTGAAGAGCGTCAGGAATGGGTGCCGGAGAACCAAGAAGAAGCGGCATCGGAAGACGCAGCGGATGAACCGAAGAAAAAAGGTTTGTTCGGAATCTTTAAATAAGCGAATCCAGGATCTTAGACGCAATGTCTGTTTTGCTCTGCAGGGGAAGTTCGATGGAACGACCTTCTGCGGAGTAGATAGTCACGCGATTGGTGTCCGTACCGAATCCCGCTCCGGCGTCTTGCAGGGAGTTTAAGACAATGGCGTCTAAATGTTTGCGTTCCAGTTTACGGAGCGCATTTTCTTTTTCGTTTTCCGTCTCCAGCGCAAAACCGATCAGGCGCTGGTGTGCTTGTTTGGTCTCACCTAAGGCTTTGGCGATGTCGGGAGTGGTGCTCAGTTCGAGTGTGAGTGATGTCTGGCCTTCTTGTTTCTTGATTTTCTGTGCCGCTTGTTGAGCCGGTGTGAAATCGGCTACAGCCGCGCACAGGATACCTATGTCCGCTTTGGGCCATTCGGCGGTGCATACTTCATACATCGTTTGGGCGCTGAGTGCGTCGATGCGGCGGATAGAACCGAAAGGATTGGACAGTTGAGCGGTTACGGAACCGCATACGAGTGTCACTTCGGCACCGCGTCGGGCACAGGCTTGCGCTAAAGCGAATCCCATCTTGCCGGTGGAGTAGTTACTGATGAACCGTACCGGGTCGATCGGTTCCTGCGTACCGCCGGCGGTGATGAGTACCTGTTTGCCGTTCAGGGTCTTGGGCGTAAGGATATATTCCAAGGCTTCCTGAATCTCTTCCACTTCCGGCATGCGGCCTTTGCCGCAAGTGCCGCAAGCCAACGGACCTTCAGCCGGTTCGAGTACCGTGATATGTTCCCAGGAACGGATGGTACGGATGGCTTGTTGCGTCGCCGGATTTTCCCACATCTTATCGTTCATCGCCGGCACGATGAGCATGGGTTTGCGTGCGACGCACGAACAGATGGTGGTCGTTAACGCATCGTCAGCGATGCCGTTCGCCATCTTCGCCAGCACGTTGGCTGTTGCCGGTGCAACGATCATCGCGTCTGCCCATTCGGGTAAAGAAATGTGTTCGGTGGCATGGGCATTAATGGATGCGAACACATCGGAATAAACGCTGCTACCCGAAAGGGTCTGCAGCGTCATTTCGGTAACGAACTGCAGGGCATTGGGCGTAGTGGTCACCTTCACTTCCGCTCCGGCTTTCACCAGTAAACGGATCAGTTCCGGTATCTTATACGCCGCTATTCCCCCGCTAATTCCTACAACAATGTGTTTACCGGAGAGCTTCATCGCGGTTACCGGTACGGTACACGAGGTCGCCGTCCACGAACTCCTGGGTAGCCATCAAAGTCGGTTTCGGTAAACGCTCGTACTGACGGCTGATCTCGATCTGTTCCCGGTTCTCGAAGGTCTCTTCGAGGTTATCCTGCGGAATAGAGAAATCCTGCAGTTTAGCGTCCAACTCACGTTTGATACCTACGCTGATCTGATTCGCACGTTTTGCGATGATTGCTACGGTCTCATAGACGTTGCCTACCGGTTCCGTCAATTGGTTGATGTCTCTTGTCACCGTGTTCGTCGGTGCTTTTGATGCTTTGTAATCCATAAAATTATTTACGATTTAATCATTTACGATTTACGATTTATTCTTTCGAGATCTTTTTGATCTGTTGGAACATTTTCTCGGCTTCTTTGCGGTGCTTGGACTCCGGGTACTCGGTGATGAAGTTATAGTACTCGTCCTGCGTCTCCCGTGCCCGGTCCAGTTTCTTCTCCTCGAAGGAGTTGATCATCTGCTGGTATTTCGCTTGGAGTATGAGCCAACTGAACTCTTCGCGGTAGATGTTACTCGGATAGTCCTTGAGTGCATTCTTGGCTACGATCTCGCAGCTGAGGTAGTTATTGCCCAAGTACGAACCGAGGTTGTAATACAGCTGCGCACTCTTGAGTTCTTTGAGTGCCAACTTATCGTACAGTTCACTCATCTCGGTGTACGCCTGTTCGGCATAGGGACTCTCCGGGTACAGTTCCACGAACCGTTGGAAGGCCGTGATGGCGTTCTTTGTGATCGTCTGGTCCAGGCGTGCATCGGGGGAGTCCAAGTACTGGCAATGTCCGACTTGGAAATAGGCTTCCGTTGCATATTTACCCTTTGGGTAATTGCGGATATAGGCCTGGTAATAATCGGATGCCGACTCATAGGCTTTCTGACCCATGTAACAGCGTGCCAGATAGGCTAACACGTCCTCTGAACGTTCCGTTCCTTTGTAGTACGCCGTCACGTCATCCAGCAGCGTCTGCGCCTTCACGTACTGCTTGTTATTGAAGTACTGCAAGGCCGCCTGGTATTTCACCTCCGGGTCCCGGGACTTCAACAGTTTCTGATATTCCCCACAACTCGTGAGCAATACCGAAAACAGCAATACTATGTATCCGAATTTGCGCATTCTAAACAAAAAAGCCTGCAAAGTTACAACAAAAATTGCATATATGCAAATATTTTTTTTATTTTGTCGTCATTTCCTCCCATTTTGGGGATGTTACGACCCTCAAACTGTCATTTTCCCGTACGATCAGCAGACAAGCGGCGTCACCGGCACGGTCGATCATGTCCAGTGCCTCTTCTTCTCCGAGCACCATGCAGGCGGTGGCCAAGGCGTCGGCACGCATACAGGTGGAACTGAGGATAGTAGCACTATAGACGGTCTGCTGCACCGGATAGCCTTTTCGGGGATCGATGGTGTGACCACCGGCTTCGTTGAAGTTGCGGTAGTTGCCGCTGGTAGCGATGCAGGCGTCGGTCAGATGAAGGATCTCCTGGTAGTCGGTCTCCACACCGTCATTGGAGAGGGTAGGTTTGCTGATACCGATACTCCAGGGTTGACCCTGTGCGTTCACTCCGTGCAGCACCAGTTCACCGCCGATCTCTACCAAGTAGTTCCGGCATCCGTGGTCACGGAGTACTGCAGCGATCATATCGCATGCCTGTCCTTTGGCAACGGCGCCGCCGTCTAACTGCACTCTCGGATCGGCTTTAACGATATGATGATCAATCAGTTGCACTTTGTCGAAGCCCACGAACTCGCATAGCGAGTCGATTGGAGATTGGAGATTGGAGATTGAAGATTGGAGATTTCTCTCATTAGGTCCGAATCCCCAGTAGTTGACCAAGGGAGCTACCGTGATGTCGAAGGCACCGTGGGACAGCTCGTGTACTCGTGTTGCTTCGGCGAACATCGTCTCAAAGGCATCGTTGGTGACGGTGTCCCGGTTGGCGTTGACTGCCGAGAGGATGGAGTGGGGGTTAAACAGACTGAGACTGTTATCAAAATCCTGCAAAGCAGCTTGTATCTCCGTTTCCAGGTCCTGTTTGGCTTCGTAACGGATGTTGTAATAGGTACCGAAGACGGGTCCCTGATGGGTGCGGTATTCCGGTTTTCCGTCGGAGTCCCACACCCATAAGAGCAATGCAGCGATAGCCACACCGATCATCGGAGCGATCGTATGTTTGGGATTGGCCTGAATCATTAGAACCAGAATCCGAGACCGATCACGCCGTTCAGTTTCTGCTGATAGAGCTTGTCGTCACCGGCAGCGTTGACAAACACGTTCGTCTTGTCGATACCATTGGGGTTCACAGTGCCTTGACCGAAGAGGCTGAGGGTCATATGCTCGAACTCCCAGTCTTTGTTGATCTTGAGGCTGACGTTGGTAACGGCGAACTTATCGTTTCCGTACAGGTCACTCTTCCACGGGGACATACCTACTTGTGCACCGAGTGTCACACCGGCATCCTCAAAGCAGTATTCATAACCGATCTCGAGGTAACTGGACCAAGCACGTTTCGGATCACCTGCCTCGTCATAAACGAGGTCACCACCGGCAACAGTCGTGTACCAGTTGATATACGCACCGGCTTTGGAGCCGAAGAAATGGTTGAAGTTATAACCGGCCCATACCTCTGTGGTGCTGGTTCCGCCTTCCGCGTCGATATCGGCTACGCTCTTCCAGTTGAAGAACGAGGTGCCGTCGCAGTAGTAATAATGGTTAAAACCGACACTCAGACCGCAGGCGGTAAACGAACCTACGATGTCGATTTCCGGCATGAACTTGGTGTAACCCGTGCCGTCACCCTGATCTTTCTTGAACATCCAGTCAGAGGCACCGATGTTTCCCCATGCACCGATGCGGAGAGAGGAATAGGAACCGTCATAACCGATCTCGAGGTCCGGTTGCAGACTCAGACCACCGTTGTACTGGCCACGCCAGATATAACTGCTTACGAGCTCAGCACCGGCATCGTAAGCGAACTCTACTTCTGCTTTCGCAGAACAAACTGCTGCTACCAATGCAGCAGCCATCACTAATACCTTTTTCATTTTGTTTGTTATAATTTTAAAAATCTTCAATCTTCAATCTTCAATCATCTCAGATACACTCCGACCGTTGCATTTAAGTTTATTGCGTTGATCGGTGTCATGGGGTTAACGGCCATCTGTCCCTGCAGCATGATGCCGGTGTGGCGGGCGATTTGCCAGTCTTTCCGCACTCGCACCTCGATGTTCTGCAGTGCCGCTCCGTTAGGGTTGTAACATCCTTTCCACGGTGTGACACCGATGGCACCGAACACACTCCAACCGTCTTTAAGCGGTTGATTATAACTGATCTCGGCGTAACTGGAGTAGGCTCTTACAAGTTCCGTAACCCGTAACCCCTCATCCGTAACCCTTTCTACTTGGTAACAGTCCGATGCCGCTACACGGCTGGCCCAAGCGATCGTGAGATGGGTCTTGGGAATGGTGTATTTGACGTTGAGTTCCAATCGGTTTCCCTTGTCGATATAGTTGCCACCGTCAAAGAATCCGCAGTTGAAATTGTAGATATAGAGCAGATACACATCCAGTCCCCAGCGGTTAAACCCGACCGACAGATCCACTTCCGGTTGAAAGGCGCTAAAGCGGATGTCTGTTGCACCGATGTTCCACCACATGTCGGCATACACGCCGTAAAAACCGATGTTGGCACTTGCTTGTATGTTCGGTCCGCCGCAGTATAATCCTCGCCAGAGATAGGAAGTCTGGATCCGTGCCTGCGCGTTGTAAGTCAGTTCGTCGATTAAATTCCTTTCGCCTTTCGCCGTTTGCCCTTCGCCTTCATACGCGTATGCGTCCGCGTTAATTACAAAAGGTAGCGCTCCGATGCATAGCACCAGAGCGATCACCTTTTTACGGATAACCGATAACCGATAACCTTTCACCGTTATCAAAGGGCATTCTGAGCTTCCCATGCACGACGCAGGGCAACTTCCAGAATGCGGGTGTTATCGAAATCAACGATACCGCCTTCCGGACCGGCTTCCATATGTACATCGGCGGTTGCTTCTCCTCTGAAGTACGCTCTTACATCCTCTCCCGAAATTCCAAGTTCTGCTGCAATAGCGTCCATACTACCATGTGGAAGACTGTCTTTTACTGCACGAAGGCGATTAAATGTTGTACGCATAATCTATGTTATTTTTTGTAGTTTATAATGTGAATTATCCCACTTTTTCAAAATCGGCTGCAAAATTACAAAAAAATTCTGATATATGCAAATATTTTTGCAAATTTATTTGCTAATCACCGCCTCTTCGCTCCAAGATGGTTCTTTATCGGAGGTGAAGTGGAAACGAATCGGCAGTTTGTTTCGTTGGATGATGACGATCAACGGATCGTTACCTACCGCGCAGTAGAACTGGGCAGAAGATTGGAGGATATGGGCTTTCTTTTGGTTCGCCGACAGTTTCTCCGCCGTGTTGACATAGAGGACGACTTCGTTTTCTTTCTTTTCGGCACGAGTGATCCTGAAGGTGTTGTCTCCGTCAAAGTCAATGGGGGTGCATTTGTTATAGGCGGCAATGAGTTTCTTCCATACGGAATCGAAGGTCTTGTGATGCTTGCCTAAGTACATGGCTGCCAGTTCTTTGACCGTGAAATAGCTGTGGTACAGTTCTTCCCCTTCGAACCAGTATTCCATGACCATACCGCAGTCGGCGTCCACACATTTCTGCAGGAACGGATCTTCCCAGCCGAAAAGGCTGAGCAGCAGGTATTCCTTGATATAGACGTTCATCAACTCTTTCCGTTCCCGGAGCATCGCCACTTGTTCTGCCGTCAGCGCTTCGTTGGAGCGGATATGCACGGCGCTGTCGCCTACCAGTTCGATCGTCGAACCGGGATTCTGCGCCTGCATGAAGTCGATGTAGGCTCTCAGTTCATTGAGCGGTTTCTCGTTCCGTGCCTTCCGGACGTCATGGTTGATAGTCAACCCTAAGCTGAGGGTACCTGCGATGAGCACACCCATGATGGCGGTCAGCACAACGCGCAGCGGTGACCAGGTCTCCGCTTTCGCTTTGGCCCGGATGGCCTTGGAGTGGAACGGATGCAGCGGATAGGTGCAGCACAGAACGACGAGGTGGAAGATGGTGTCCTTGATATAGAACTGCATTTGAATGAGGATGATCATCATCAGCACGGTGTCGGCAAGGTATGCGAAGAAGGCCAAGCGGTATGCCCATTCGGCTTCTTTGCGGTTCGCCAGATAACCTAAACCGATAAATGCGATACCTACCACAGCGGAGAGGATGATACCGGCCGTTCCCCATAATTCATGCAGGGCGGCGGTGATACCCAAGCCGAAGATCAGACGGACACCGGCCAATTCGAGGATGAGGTTGACCAGCGACACGATACCCACGAGGATGAATAAGGTGGCACCTTTCATCTTCGGGTTTTCCTGATTCTTGAGATCGTCTTCTTTCTTCTGCGCTTTGACTTGCTCTTTGGCAGCCTGCGCAGGGTCTAATTCATACTGAGGACACTGGCCTTCAAAATCGGCTTTCTTTCCGGTTAATGCACAGATGATACCTTGTTTCATGTCCATTTGCCGATGTGCGCAAACGGAGCAAAATTGAAGTTGTTCTTGTCGAGTCATAACAGAGAGATTTTGTATTTTCGGCTGCAAAATTACTACAAAAATTGCATATATGCAAGTTTTTGAGCATTTTTTTTTGCAGGACGGAATAAAATTCCGTGATTAAGGACTGCCTTTTAACCATGCGGATAGCGTATGCTTCCCCTTCGGGGTACCGGCCCCATGCCTACGTGTTTTGAGGCACCCCTTCCTCAAAACATGCCCCCGAGAGGGGAACATACTGATATTCGTCGGGGACGAAAGCAGTCCTTAATCTTACAACGACGATAGGAGTGGACGGCAAAAAAATGCGCATCTTGCATATATTCCGCTGGACGCGAACGTAATTTCGGGGGAATGTCGAGCGAGTTACGAGCGAGACAGGCGGCGTCCGAAGTTACTACAAATATTTGTAAAAAAAAATGACATATGCAAGCAAAAACAGAAAAATCGCCCGTTTTGAGCGATTTTTCCTTTTGAAGGGTTTCGATTAACCGTTAGCGAGACTATCGTCGTACTGGTCACCGCAGACTTTCCAGTAATAGGCCTTGAGGGTCTTTTTACCGCTCGGGAGGTCCTTCTGAGCGATGAAGGCTTGCTGGTCGGCAGCGATCTTGGTGAGGTCACCTTTACGCTGCTTCACCATCGCGGCTACGGTGGAGAAACGGAGACGTGCTGCTGCCTCATCCGGCGTGACAGGCGTGGTACGCTCGTAACGGTCTGCATCGAAGGTGTAGATGCGTTGACAGTTGGGGTTCTGGGTCGGTGCACTGCGGTGCGTCATCACCATGTAGTTGCCGTGGTTGTGACCGTTCACTTTCTTCGGTCGTTTCATTGCGCCTTGGATGTACTCGATTCCTGCGGCGCCTACTTTTGCTTTTGCTATTCGCGTTCGGCGTTTGCCGATCAGCCTTCAGCCATCAGCCATCAGCTGTCAGCCTCCACGCCGTGGGAGGGGTTAAGGTTTAGATTTAATACTATGTCGGATACTATCCGACCCAATGGACGCTTTCTTTTGATAGGCGCGTCGATTACCTATTTCTTTTTGACTCCTTGCCATTCTTCGACCGTTTTGGTGGAGATGGTGGTGGTGTTTTTGACGGAGTCTGCGGATTGGACGCAGGTGGCCGTCGTGGAGATCGTTCGCCATGCCTTGCAACTCGTCATGCCCAGCGCTACGGCGCAACAAGTCAGGAGGGCGAGGACAATCGTCTCGATGATTTTGTACCATTGTTCGTGTGTCATAATGCTTGATTTTCAAATCCGGTGCAAAAGTACTACAAAAAAACGAGACCGCAAAATTTACGCTCTCGTTTTGGTCACCACAATGACTTTTAGCTCAAATCGTACCCTGCGTACTCGCTTAAGTCCTGCACTTCTGTGATAAAAAGGTAGTCTCTTGCATGGATCGCATGCCGGTATTTTTTTCCGTATTTGCGGTGCTTCAGCCATCCGTAAATCATCGTTTGCAAACCGGTCATTCCTACCTCTTCCTCTATCGCCCGGCTCAAGTTCCGAGCTAATTGTTCCTTACTGATTCTTTTCATAAATGTTCAATTTTGCGTAGGTAACGCATAGTACTTGCCCAGTACTTGCATAGGTAACGCACCTTACTGCTTAATGTTCAATTTTGCTTGTTTGCGCGGTTTGGGTCGAAGGGTCATTGTCACTTCGCCGGTTCTTTTGTTGGTTCGGAAGACAAAGTCTCCCACTCGCCCGGAAATGCTCTGGATACCGGGCATCAATGTTACTTTTGCCATATTGCTTAAAAATTAAATTTGTTTCACGAAGATTGTTCTTTGTTTCTCGGGTTGGAAAACACGCCGCCAGCCGTCTTGTTCGAGGTCCGTATGGTACTGAGCGTAATAGTCAGCATAGGACAGAACTTTATATTTGGGCGGTTTGGGTATATTGTCGCGCACGGCTTTGACGGGGTGATAGTTGACGAACTGCCCGGCTCTTATCTTATCGCGGATGGAACGGTATGTGGCACGCTGTTGGTTCAGTGTGAGGGTGTTCCATAAGTCAAAACAATCGCCTTTGTATCGCTCTATCACCCCATGCTCATTGAGCAACTTCCAAAGAAAATCAAATGAATTCATAAAAAAATTATATATAATGGTATACTATGCAGATAGTTATATATAATTATCTTTAAAAAAAATTTTCTTTTTGGTTCTTTTTCTTTTAACCGGCATCCCGTTCTCCCGGAATATCGGTATCCCGAAGGGAGGGAGGATCATCGCGCTCGATGAACGGATCCCAGTCGCGGTAGGGCTCGTAGAGTTCGTAGTCCTTGGTCATCGTATTTGGGCACAGACCGTGCGTTTGATGGACTCTGAATTGGGATACATACTCTCTATCTTCTTCGCCGTAGAACGAACATCCTTACGGGCCTGAGAGAGTTGCTTGCTGAGCCATGCTTCCTGTGCCTTATAGCTGCAGTACAGTGCACGCAACTCGCTGTCGATATGATGGTTCGTCTCCCAGGTGTACGACCGCTCTTCATAGAGACGCACCGTCTCCCCTTCATACAATTGGTCCGTACCGATACTCCAGCCTTTCTCTTTGTAGAGCGCTTGCATGTCGCTCACAAACTGCTCACGCAGTGCTTTGATGTTAGCCGTTGTCAGACGTTCCGTTTTCTTAAATGCAATCATCTCTTCGATTGCTTGGTACTTTTTCTTTGCCATAATTTAAAAAATGCTTTTGTCTTTTGTCTTTCGACTTTCGACTGGTTAAAAAATTATGGCTGGCGCCAGCCGTTTGTTAGCTGTAAATCGATTTCCGCTGCAAAATTACAGCATTTTTTTGTATCTTTGTTCCCAAATTTTAGGAAAAATTACTCAAAAAAAATGCTATGAGACGTTCAGAATTGAAAGAAAAATTAGAACAAATTACGGAAGAAAGCAGACGATTTTACCGTCAGTACCCCGATTTGCACCTTTATTTGTTGATTTGGGAGGATTATGAAAGATTGGTTGAGCTACACAAAAAAGCGGGCATTCACCCGCTGAAAGATCGTGCTCGTGAGAAAATTTTAGATTCGTGGGGTATAAGCAAGAATACCTTCTATGTAATCATGCATCTGCTTGAAAATCTATGCGAGGATATGCCCAAAAGAAGCAAAAAAATCCGAGGCGCTAAATGCGTCTCGGATAGATGAGAGAAGAGAGGCCGATTTGAAACTTAAGCTATTGGGCGCGTCAATCCCCTCCCCTTTTAGCACCAATAATCCTTTTCGGAGTAGGTTAATTTCTTGGTGATGCCAAAGAAGTCCAACTGGGAGGTGATGGAGTTGATATCAGAAAACAAATCGAGGACTTTCCTTTGATATTAATAAAAAAGGGCGAGACTTGCGTCCCACCCTGAATGTTTTCACAACGGAATAATCCTTATTGTGTATGTCATTCAAAAAAGTTGTGCAAAGATACGGCTTTTTTGTGACATATGCAAATATTTTGGTATTTTTCTTGCATAATTACATGTTTTTTGTAATTTTGCAGCCGAATGACCCGATTTAGTGAATATAGAATTATGTGGGTACTGGTTTTGTTTGACCTTCCGACTGATACCAAGAAAGACAGGAAGGAGTATGCCCTATTCCGCAAGCAACTCTTGATGGATGGCTTTACGATGTTTCAGTTTAGTATCTATTTGCGTCATTGTCCGAGTGCGGAGAACGCAGATGTACATATTGCACGTGTAAAGAAGTGGATGCCTCCGTTTGGCAAAATCGGAATACTTCGGATAACGGATAAACAATTCGGAGATATGCAGATCTTTGAGTGTTGCAAGGAGATACAAGTCGATCAACCCGTGCAACAGTTGGAGCTTTTTTAGAATACAAAAAGTGACTAATAAAGTGAAAAAGCAGTACACGAAAGTGCTGCTTTTTCTAATCCTAAAACAATGCTTAACTTGTTGTGTTTAAGTAATTTATGAATAGTCTCTTGTTTATGGACTATGTTTTACTTTTTTTGAATGACATACACAACCTTTGCCGCCCTCGTTCGTGCTGTCTGCGTCTTGTTTATGGACTATGTTTTACTTTTTTTGAATGACATACACAACTAATAGTAAGTGATGATTTTTTGGGTTCAGCCTTGTTTATGGACTATGTTTTACTTTTTTTGAATGACATACACAACATATCCACCTGTCTTGCGCAATAGGTTCGCCTTGTTTATGGACTATGTTTTACTTTTTTTGAATGACATACACAACTCCGGTGAATATGGTCACGACTATGGTCGTCTGGTTTATGGACTATGTTTTACTTTTTTTGAATGACATACACAACCGGAAGTGCTGTAAGAAGAAATACAGATTCATTGTTTATGGACTATATGTTTACTTTTTTTGAATGACATACACAACATATCTCCTGTTTAATTATGAACAAAATTATTGTTTATGGACTATATGTTTACTTTTTTTGAATGACATACACAACGATATCAGACCTAAGTTGTAGCGCCGCTCGCTTGTTTATGGACTATATGTTTACTTTTTTTGAATGACATACACAACGATATCAGACCTAAGTTGTAGCGCCGCTCGCTTGTTTATGGACTATGTTTTACTTTTTTTGAATGACATACACAACCAACGGCTGCTATTCCAACACGTTCGGCAACTTGTTTATGGACTATGTTTTACTTTTTTTGAATGACATACACAACTCGGCATACGCATCCGCTATCCTGTGGATCATTGTTTATGGACTATGTTTTACTTTTTTGAATGACATACACAGCAAGCGTTGGGTATTATACCGAGATCGTTCTATTGTTTATGGACTATATGTTTACTTTATATTCCAGCTATCTCTTCCGCCATTTTGTTCATTTCTACACATTCAGCACGGCTCACATGTTTCTTGTCTGGATCATATTCCCACGGGCTCAATATCAATACCCTTTTTGCTGCAACCGCTTCGAACAATGCAGCCGGAGGTTTGTAATAATCTCGAAATCCGTTATCGGCAATATAAATGAACGAAAGTTCTTCTTTAAGCAATACCTCCATTACAGCTTGTTCCTGCTTGCTAATAAAGGGAGATACCATCACTGTCCCTTGTCTCGCAGCCAATACACAGCCGTTCATATAATCGCGCAAACGCTTATTATCCCCATGTTCTGCTTCATCAACCATTGTTCTCCGTACATGAACCGGCATATATTTTGCTCTTTGTAGTAAATCTGCATTGCCGACTCCGCTATACACCCGACCTGCAATCTCAATATTCTCTTGTACACGAAAGGCCCTGGGCATAAGGCGCATTGTGGCGAGCCGCTGTGGATTGAGCCATGTATAGTGAATCATCGTGTTCAACTGCCCCTTACGGGACATGGGGCGGATGAACGGCATCTCGCGGAATATGGGATCCTGTCTATGTTCGTTTTCCCGAATGTCATTCGGAGCAATAGACATAGAATACTCACGTCCAATCTGTTTAACCGCTTGCCAAAATCCACGCACTACTGATTTGATGCCAGTAGGCATCGGACGAGTTACATGCCATATAGTGTGCAAATGGTTGGGCATCAAGTCAAAACTAATGATACGTACCTCCGGGTGAAACTCCGGCACTGTCCACAGGCAGTCCACCACTGCTTCTCCCAATGCCGTACGCTCAACCCGAGCTTGCATGGGATCATTATTGGGAATAACGAGCGTGCCCAACAAGGGCTGACGGGAGGTTACCGATAACGTCACATGGTAGATACCCACTCCTTTCCATGCGGTTCCAGGTTGCTGCCAATGCCATTGCTGGTTATTATCTGTTTCTCTATGTTGATTATCCCGAATGGCATTCGGGGCAACAGACATAGAATGTTGATGCTCGTTATTCATGCTTTAGTGATACGCCCCATAATATCAATTTTTACTTTATGAGGGAACAGGGCAAATAAACTATTGAAACTTCTAATTGGTACCAATGCTCCTAATATCATACTTGCATTTCTTCCATTATCTACTCCTTCATATTTATCATCTACTTTTGTTTCTGTATGGTAACGGAAATTATAATCGTGTGATGTTAATTTTTGAACTCGATACAAATGCTTATTCAGGACTGCATAGTTTTGTGCATCAAGAGCATCATTGAATTCATCTTCCTCCATACCAAACACAAACATCTCGTTTTCCTGCATAGAGAGTATATACGTCCAATTATCTTTGGGCAGTTTTTCTAAGAACTCTTGCGGCATATCTTTGTCCATGATACTATCCCACACGTCATGCGGATTGGTAATAACTACCGGAACTCCGTATTTCTTACGTTCAACAGCATCCCAGAAACTAACTACCATTTCTTGATATTGACCATCCTTATCTTGATAGATAGCCACATGGTGGTTATTGCCTTTCTTGGCATAGCCGATATTGCGACCTTGTTCGTCTTGTTTTACCGGCACTACTCCATTCTCCGAAAGAGAGGTATAACAGCGCACGCTCTTAATCTCCATACCTTCCGCAGAAAATAGCGGTTCTTTGAATGCGTCTTTTC